>ERZ1090868.886-NODE-886-length-16430-cov-7.765802_pt1 | contig 16430 bp, 14 predicted proteins | sample MGYA00478475_ERZ1090868 | MGnify/ENA primary metagenome ERZ1090868 (study PRJEB33644, sample SAMEA5815747) | chicken gut metagenome | biome: Chicken; feature: Gastrointestinal Tract; material: Caecum | place: Ireland | collected 2019-01-01 | study: A study of the...
CCGGCTAAGCCGAGGGTTCTATTTTTATCTCGTTTTCACTTTTTAAAAAGATGACCTCAATCGTTCAAATCGGAGCCATTGGTTGCGATTACCTTCTGATACCAATAGAACGAATCTTTGCGATGGCGGGAAAGATCTCCCGTTCCGTCATCGTGCTTATCCACGTAGATCATACCATAACGCTTTCGCATCTCACCCGTGCTAGCCGATACCAGATCGATACAGCCCCAAGGTGTGTATCCGATCAAGTCTACGCCGTCGGTGATGGCTTCCCGCATGGATTCAATATGCTGACGCAGATAATCGATACGGTAGGGATCGTGAATTCGACCATCGGGTGCGACCTCGTCCATTGCACCCAAACCGTTTTCGACGACCATGAGCGGAATCTGGTAACGATCATACAGATGGTTGAGCACCCAACGCAGTCCCTTGGGATCGATCTGCCAACCCCATTCGGTCGCTTGCAGATATGGATTGCGCAGGCCGCCCAATGCACCGTTACCGGTCGAAGGATCACCCTCCTGTGCCGTACCGACACAGCGGGAATCATAATAGCTAAAGGTATAGAAATCAACCGTACCCGCATGGAGGTCTGCTGCATCCTGCTCAGAAACCTTCAGGGTCACGCCCTCCTCTGCCAGCAGGCGCTCGGCATAGCTGGGATATGCACCCCGCACGTGCACGTCACCGGCAAGCAGATTGTGCAGACGATCGACAGACAGCTGGGTGAGCTGATCCTCAGGAGAACAAGTGCGCGGATAGACGCACATATAAGCAATCATGCAGCCCATCTGGTTTTCTGGGTCGATCTCATGTGCCAGACGTACAGCGCGTGCCGAGGCAACCAGCTGATTGTGCATCGCATCCCAGCGATCCTGTGCGGTACAGGTCTCAGGCAGCATACCGCCTGCAATGAACGAACCGAAAGGAACCGACAGCATGTTAATCTCGTTGAAAGTCAGCCAGCGACGAACCTTGCTGCGATAGCGACGCAGAACGGTATCCGCATAGCGCACAAAGTGGTCGATGAGTGCACGGTTTTTCCAGCCGCCGTATTCCGTAGTCAGATGCAGCGGATTCTCATAGTGCGACAGCGTGACCAGCGGCTCGATGCCGTACTTTGCCAGCTCATCGAACACGGCATCGTAGAATGCCAGACCTTCCTCGTTGGGCTGTGCGTCATCTCCGTTCGGGAAGATGCGCGACCAGGAAATCGACATACGATAGACCTTGAATCCCATCTCGGCAAAAAGTGCGATATCTTCCTTCCAGTGATGGTAGAAATCGGTTGCCTCGTGGTTGGGATAGAAGGCATCCACCTCGGGCGGGATGGTGATACGGCGAGCGGTATTGACCGAACCGCCGGTGAATACGTCGTCGATCGACGGGCCACGGCCGCCTTCATCCCAGCCGCCTTCGTACTGATTGGCAGCGGTCGCGCCGCCCCAAAGGAAATCTTTTGGAAACTGCATCTGCATGATTATCTTTCCTTTCCGATTGGTTTTACAGAATGGTCAGCAGGCGGTCTCCGTGCTTGACGGCCGGCTGCTGTACCGGGACAATGTCCAGAAATTCGTCGGTATTGGTAACGATCACCGGGGTAGTAATATCATATCCGGCTGCACGCACTGCGTCAAGATCGCATGCAAGCAGGCGCTGACCCTTTTTCACGGTGTCACCCACCTTGACAAATGCGGTGAAGTGCTGGCCATTCAGCGCAACCGTGTCGCGTCCAATGTGTACCAGCAGTTCCACACCGTCCGTGCTGCGCAGGCCGATGGCATGATGCGAGTCGAGCAGGGTCTCAACCGTGCCGTCAAAGGGTGCGTAAACCGTACCGTCGGTGGGTTCGAGTGCGACACCTGCACCCAGAACACCGGATGCAAAGGTCTCGTCAGCAACTTCGCCCAGCGGAATGAGCTTGCCATCCATCGGGCAATCGACCAGACGGCGTTCGGTGGTCAGCGGCTGTGCTGCCGGTGCAGCAGCGGTCGGAGCGGTCTCTGCGGAAGCCGATTCCGGGTCACGGAAGCCCAGAATCAGGGTCAGAACGAAGGAAACTGCGATCGCGATGACACAGGTCAGTGCGATGTACAGAATGGAGATCGGGCGGTCAGCCTCAATGTACTGAATGGTAGTAACCAGACCGGGGCATGCGGTCGAGAAGCTCTTGAGCTGCATGAGACCGGCAAAGCAGCCCGAGGTGAACGATGCAATGAGAACAGCAATGAAGGGGCGCTTGAGGCGCAGGGTAACACCGTACATGGCAGGCTCGGTGATACCAGCGACCAGTGCGGAGAAGCCAGCGGCGGCAGCTGTCTGGCGCATATTCTTATTCTTGGAACGCAGTGCGACAGCCATCGAAGCACCGCCCTGTGCCAGGTTTGCGCCCAGCTGTGCGACCATAACGATGGTTTCAAAGCCCAGAGAGCTCAGGGATGCAATGGCAATCGGGGTCAGGACGTGGTGCATGCCAAAGAGAACGAGTACCGGATAGATACCGCCGATGATGCCGACAGCCAGCCAGCCCAGATTCTCCTGAATCCATACCAGTGCACCGGACAGTGCATCGCCAGCGATAGCACCGGCAGGGCCGACCACCCACAGGGCAATCGGTGCGCAGATGAGCACGATCAGCATGGGATCAAGGAAGGTTTTGGTGATTGCAGGGGTAATGCGGTCAACTGCCTTTTCTACCTTAGACAGTACCCAAGCCATAATGATGGCCGGAAGAATGGAATAGGGATAGTTTGCAGCGGTTACCGGGATACCAAAGAGCGATACCGGGTCACCGGACGAAAACAGGGTTTGCAGGGTCGGATGAATGAGAATGCCTGCAATGGTGATGCTCAGGAACAGGTTTGCCTTGAAGTAACGAGCAGCCGATGCGGCGACCAGAATGGGCAGGAAGTAGAACGAGCCATCACCGATGACGGTCAATACCTGATAGGTCATGCTCTCACTTGTCAGCACACCCAACATGGGCAGCAGGACGAGCAGAACCTTCATCATGGCACAGCCAATGACCGCCGGAATAACCGGGGTCATGGAGCCCAGCAGGGCGTCCATCATGGCAGCCGGAATGCTCTTTTTCTTCTTTTCGGGTTCGGGCGCGGCAGCCTGATCCAGAATGCCGAGTTCCTGCATTGCCTGAAAGACACGGGGAACGCGATTGCCAATGATGATCTGATACTGGCCGCTGGCATGTACGACGCTGATGACGCCGGGAACTTCGGATACTGCGTCGTCATTGGCCAGACTTTCATCGGCCAGGGTCAGTCGCAGACGAGTGGTACAATATGTCGCACCGCAGATGTTGGACTTACCGCCCACCCGCTCGGTGATCAGTTTTGCTGTTTCTTTCCAATCCATGAACGATTCAACCTTTCTGCTCTGAAGACAGAGGAACTTTTTGTTTTTTTATCAAAAAACCAAACCTCCGCGCGCTTGAGATCGGTTTTCTTATCAGGACTTGGCGACGCGTGCGATGTGCACGGTCAGGTAGAGTGCTTCTTCCTCACCCAGCTTTTGACCGCGGGTCTTAGCGATATAAGCCGCAATCTTCTGCGTACAGGCGTAGGCTTCGGGGTGTTTGCTGCGGACGGCGTCCAGCAATTCGCTGTCGTCATCCTCGTAATAGGTGCCCAGCATCAGGCGCTGAGCGAAAAATTTGACGTGTGTCAAAAAACGGTAGTAGGCCATAGAGGTCGTATCGAAATCCATCTGGAAGTGCTGGTGCACCAGATCACAGATGGCGTGAATCAGCTCGGTTACTTCATACATCTGTCCAATTTCGATGCCGGTTTCGGCGTTGACAAAATGCAGCGCCATAAATGCGGCCTCGTCCTCGGCAAAGGAAACCGACAGGGCTTCCCGAATGATCTGCGCGGCCTGCAAGCCGACAGCGTACTCATCCGGGTAATAGCGCTGGATCTCCCAGCGCATGGTATTGCGAATCACCAGACCATTTTGATAGCGCTGGACAGCCGAATAAATATGATCGGTAATGGTGATGTAAATGCTCTCATCCAGTTTCTTTCCGAGCTTATCCTCGGCCATCTGGATGATTTTTTCGCTGAGAACCATGTAATTCATCGGAATCCGGGCGATGAGTTCCTGAAAACGGCTGGTGTTCTCCTGTGAGAGCTGAAAGACCTGTTCCGCTCTCGCGAATGGAACGCGGTCACCAGCGCTTTTTTGAAACACAATGCCCTTGCCCATGACGACGATCTCCTGTCCCTGCTCGTCCGTGGACACAAACGCATTGTTGTTCAGGATACGCCGCACAATAAAGTTTCCCAACCAAATCCCCCTCTTTTTTCTAAAAAAGAATACAAAAAAAGCAAGCGCCACCATAAAAACCTCCCAATATGAGGTTTCATAGCGGTCTTGCCTGCATTACCAGTGACAATCCAAGTATTTGATTACTGTACATAGTATATTCACTTTAGGGACGCTTGTCTACTGCGATTGTGAACAAATATTTTAAAACTTTTTGTACGTTTTACACGAAACCCTGTGTGTCGGTGTGAAAAATCCACCCTCTTACTGTGCTCGCTTCCCTTCTGGTACAGAAAAGCACCCCACTTGTGAATGCTATACGGTTCCACAAATGGGGTGCAAATCCGAAAATACTTATCCCTGTGCAAGCGGTGTTCCTGCGACAAATTCCACTGCCGAGGCAAACGCTTCACAGGCAGCCTTACAAGCCGACTGACTACCGGTCAGCAGTGCTCCGCCGAAGTTGGTCTCAGACGGAGGCGCGTACAGAACGCACATTTTGACGTCCGCTGCCTTGTGTAATGCAAAAGAGACTAGCCCGAAGACCAGTCTCCCTTGAAAATATAACTTACTTTGCTACATTCTCGCAGAAGCGCATCAGGATCGTTGCGACCTGTGCACGGGTTGCCTGTCCCGCCGGACTCAGCGTAGTTGCGCTGGTACCGGTAATCAGACCAGTTTGGCTTGCCCAAGCCATTGCATCGGTTGCGTAAGCACTGACATCTGCTGCGTCAATATAGGTAGACAGATCAGCCTTTGCCGATACATCATAACCCTTGAACTGTGCGTAGCGATACAGAATTGCTGCCATCTGCTCGCGAGTGATTGCATTGTTCGGTGCAAAGGTGGTTGCATCGCTGCCTGCAACGATACCGTTCTGGACAGCCCATGCAACTGCATTTGCATAGTACTGATCGGCTGTAACGTCGGTGAATGCGGTCGTGCCGGTAACAGTCGGCTCACCCTCCAGACGGTACAGGATGGTTACGATCATACCACGGGTGGTGGTCTGATTGGGGCTAAAAGTGATATCACTGGTACCCGCCATCATATCATTCTCATAGACATACTGGACAGCATCAAAGTACCAATCACTGACATAAACATCCTCGAATTTATTTGTATCAGTGGTATCTGTGCTATTTGATACATCCGAACTTGAAGTTTCTTTTTGAGTATCATCATGCACAGGATGCTGGGCTCCTCCGGTAGAATTATCCTGATTGGCATTCTCGCTATCTGTCGATAACGTGAGGATATATTCTCCCCCTTGTTTAACAGGGAAAGTTACCACACCATCTCGAACCGTTGCAGGGATGCTTTTGCCGTCTTGCTTGACATCCACAGTTTTCCATTGTGCATCACATGGAAGCGAAATTGTAGTGTCGACACGATCATACACCTCTGCATTATCAGGTATGATGACTATAATCTCGTTTTCTGTACGAGAAACTTCGATAGTGGCATTAAAGTCATTCGCTCGTGCAGCTGATAACGTACCCGAAAGCATCATTGCAATCGATATACAAGCAATCCATCTTTTCATCCTCACAACCTCACTTCTGCGCAAAATTCCAACTTCCAACAGGAAGAATATCCAACGTTTCTACATTGTCAGAATCCTCCAACGCTTTGTCCTTGGTGACCACATCAATAGTCAATTCCTCTGTACGCGTGAGCAAGCTATCTTGAGAAATTAAGAATTCATTTGCCTGATCATCCATCAGCATGACATGATCTATATTTTCCAAAATACAAAGGTCAATCATATCTTCACTGTCATAGATCGGATATACATTGAGAAGTGTGGATGTATCCAGCGTTTCGGTATAGATCTGTCCCGTTATCTTATCATAATATCTACGTGTGATGATTTCGCCATCCAACTGCGGCATGCGAGCATTGCCGTGCTTATCTCCAAAATAATTGCCTGGCAAAAAGAGTTCATACATATCTGCATAATACAGATCACATGTATTATCTATAAATTTCGAATATGTAATGCCATATTCATAAGAAGGAAGACTGCGATCCAATTCTTCAATGTACACAGCACAATCATTTTTCTCAAAGATGGCGTTTGTAATCTGTGCATTGCCATCACCGCTTATTGTTTTGCCATTCAGATATATCGCAATTCCATTATTGTAGAATGCGCATCCGGAACTGCCAAACTTCAAATTTGCATCATCGTCAGTATCAGCGTCATCATCTATACTTCCATCGTATACTGCAACCTTATACTTCTCAAAAGTGCAATCGGTGTAGGTGATGCTTCCAGGCCCAGACAGTGCATAGTTATGTATATTCTGTTCTCCCGGCCAGAACTCTGTATTTTTCCCTGCGCCTTTGAACGAGATCCCTTCAAAGCTCGGTCCATCTCCACCATCTGATTTATTCTCCGGCACAATACGGAATGTCCCTTGCAGTTCGGTATCTTTGTTCTGATCGCCCCGAATGACTACATCACGCAGCAGAACACTCGAGGTCAAATGCCCTTTATATTTACCATCAGACAATTGCAAGATAAGACGCGCATCATTCTGAATCAAAGCGGGATATTGCTTCTGTAGTTCTTCCAAGCCTGCATCGGTAGATAACAAATCCAGATAGGACTGAACCTCTTCAATCGATGATACGTTGATTACTATATCATCTTTATTTCGCAACTCAAAAAACGCGCACAGTTGTACGGTATCTGTTGCAATGATATCATCCGTTTTCTGATCCAATACATCAACCTGCTGGGTAAGTTTGATCGTTGCATCGATTCTCCAAACGCCGATATTGTCTTGTCCGTAAGTAAGGGCAACACCCTTCCAGCCCGCACTATGTTCCGTATTTTCGATCGCAGGGGCACGGTCATTATCTCCTGTCTGCGTAATCGTAAATGTAGCAGACTCTACTAATTGGCTATAAAGCTGCTCTTCTGCACGCTTTTCTTCACCAAATCCGCTGGTCATGGCTAAATAAAATGCTTCGGTATAAGAGCGATCCTCATTGCTAATTTGCGTAAGATATTCTGCTCGAGTCAATATAGAAGGAATACCATTCACAATCTTCTCAGCAAAGCCAAGCTGATATTCAGTAGAATCCTGCGCAACTGTAAAAGCTACACGTCCATTTTTCTCGAGTAAAGGATTATATTTAAACTCAAATTTACCTACATCGCTGCCGTCTACGGTTGCCGTAATGATTCCGTTAAAAGACTGTGTGCTTGTACATGTTAGATTGAGCGCAATCATTCCATTCTGCAACGACTGTTTCAAGATGAGCTGATCATTCTGATCTGTGCCTGTATTCCAAGTGAAGTGCACATCAGTCTCACTGGTGAAATCTCCATTTCCCTTACGAAAATACAGTGTATTTTGCTGTGTTCTTGAAGAGTAGATTCCAGAAATCAAACGGTATTGTCCTGTTGAAAACTCATAAAATCCATAATCAGGCAACGGCTCAGTACACTCACGTGTAATGATTAAATCCAAGCTAGCTGCCTGCTCGCCATTTTTATATGCGTAAATGGTGGTTTCATCATGCGAGTCATCTACAACTGTTAAGACAATAGGAATCACATGATTGTCTTGTTTTCCCTCTTCAATGTACAACAAATCTTCTTCATCTTTACACTCAAAGGTGTATGCTGCATCTGCGCTTGCTGCATAGAAATAAATCGTTGTCTCCTTTTGCGACAATTCCAATTCATCAATCGCATACTCATCGCTGCACGCACTATTCCAATAAAATTTCTCTCTGGGATCAACTTGCGTCGGTGCTCCTACCGTGATGGTTGCTACACAGACATCACCTTTCATCGCCTTAATCTGAGACTTAACAAATCCATCCTGTGCCTGAATCATAATTGGAATCACTTTTTGTGCGGGTGTTGCTACAGTGATGTGTAACTTTGTATCTTCCGACACAAAGGAGTACGAGCTCCCTTCTTCGTAATTCAAGTCCCGGAAATAGATAACCGTCTCTTCTGTCGGAAGAATATAGGTACCTGTCAGAATCTCATTTGCCAAGCAGTTTTCGCTACTATAAAAACCATAATCCGGCAAATAATCTTCCGAAAATTCGATTTCAAGTGATGCAATGCCCATATTTTGGACTCGTGCAGTTAATTCGCATTCTGCATGCTCATCAAACTCCTGCACAGTAAGCGTTAGCTTTGCTATACCGTTCTTCAGGTCCTCAACATCTAATTTTAATACCTCATCTTCATCTTCCAGCTCAAATTCATACTGTGAAAAAGCATTTTCAGCTGTACCGACAGGAAAATATAATGTTGTGACCGTACGCTCCAGTTGTAACAAGCCGTCTTTCAGCATATCAGCCGGTGTGCATGCTTCCGAAGTATAGAAGCCATCCGGTGCATTTGCACCAGTTGTCACATCATCTGCAAACGCTGATACTGGCCATATTGTAAGGCACATACAAAGTACCAGCAAGATTGCAAGACATTTTCGTTTCATAAAATTCCCCTTTCAAAATCATATTTTGTCAACAACAAATCTAACCCCATTATAGAGGCTCTATCACATGGTTTCAAGCAGCAAACACAAAATTTTTGTACCTTTTATTCTCAGATACCCCACAGTAGAAGTTCAGCGAATGTTGTCTGTCATTCCTCCGTCTCTGTATACCGTCTTCTGTAATATTCCATCGTCCGATACGCCAGAATATCCTCCATATGCTTGGCAAGTGCCATTTATCGATGATGCCAAGCGTGTGGTCATGGGTATTGGATATATTACTTCCATCACTGAACCGCCAGAGCATAAGCACACGGATACAGGAACACTAAGGTCTATCCTTTGGGAAACAATGCTCGGACATTCCATTCGTGATGACAGAAGCAACGGTTTTCTTCTTCCGTACAGGGAGATGATGAAGTATGCCGAAGACCATCCTGAATTTGATATGCGGAGTATCACGGTTTTTGCGGAAGATGATTATTTCGAAGAATTCTCTTATGCAACCGAACATCTATCCTATGATGCAGTGATTAGTGTTCTTCTTCAAACCATAAAAGCCTTGAAAATCATTAAGGAATGTATTCCTGGTAATTGGAGTCACTGCATTTCCTGGACAAAAGATCGTCTTTGCGAGGTATGGCGTGACTGCGGTCCGTTCCCTGGACTTGGCTCAATGCTCTCTGCTATTGGATTTCATTGCGGAGAAATCATGGCGAAAGAAGTAAAAAAGCATGTTCAAAACTCCGCTCAATATGAAGCTGTTTTGGATGCTGCTCTTCATTCCCCAAACAACTTCTTTTCTCCTGCCGTTCTGCAAAATCTCGGCAGGACTGAATTGGAGACTTATAAAGCATTGCCTCTGGAGCGGCGTACTCTTTTTTGGCTTATGGCTCGTATGTCCCTAAATCAGGATCAAGCCTACAATATCTTCCACCCAGAGGAAAGAGTAAAGCGCGGCATTTTTTGTACAGATAAAGAGATTATCCAGAATCCTTACATCCTATATGAAAAAACCCGCAGATGTATGGCAGATTGCTATATCCCCGTCAAAAAGATCGATATGGCTATATTCCCACCGGAGAACATTAAGTGTACCAATCCTGTTCCCACGCCTACTGCACTCGATTCAGAAAATGATAAGCGCCGTGTCCGTGCATATCTTGTGAGTCAGCTTGAGTTACAAGCGCTTTGGGGCCATACGGTTTATCCCGTACCGAATCTGATTCATGCGGTAAATGAGCTGCCAATATATCCTGCTTGTCATATTACCAGCGATATCATCAACAGCATCCATGATTTCCTTTGTGATGAGCTTGTTGCTGTAGATTGTAGGAATAATGAACGGGCATATCAACTAAAGCGCTTATTTGAATTCGATGAAGTCATCCGTTCGTCTGTAAATAAACGTCTAAAAGGAAAACGCCATAACATCAAGGAAGATTGGCGCACCATCATTGATAGCGCATTCAAAGGACAAGCTGCAACTACATCTGAAGAGCGGGCAAGAACTGAAAAAGCCGCTGTTCTTAAAGAATTGGCAGAGTCTAGGCTTTCTGTTTTGATTGGTGGTGCAGGCACTGGAAAAACAACGCTTCTTGCACTACTCTGTAAGTCTCCGCAGATTCGTGATGGCGGTGTTCTTTTGCTTGCTCCAACAGGAAAAGCACGAGTGCGCATGAGCCAAGCAATGAAGCAGCAAGGTGTTGAAAGTACTGCAAAGACTGTAGCACAGTTCCTTAGTGAAAGCAAACGCTTTAACGGATATACTATGGAATATACGCTTTCTGATGTGGATGCAAAAAATGTTCCATTCACTGTTATCGTTGATGAAAGTTCCATGTTGACGGAAGAAATGTTTGGAGCATTACTTCAAGCACTTCGAAAAAATGCTCAGCGCATTATCTTTGTCGGAGATCCTAATCAGTTGCCGCCCATTGGTGCTGGAAGGCCCTTTGTTGACCTTGTCCGCAAGCTGAATCAAGGCATTAATACGTTCCCGAAGGTCGGTTCGGGCTTTGGACAGCTTACTGTTACCATGCGACAGCTTTCTGATGATGGAACTCCTCGAGGGGACACAGAGCTTTCAAAATGGTACACTGGCGACTCCGAAGATTTGGACGATAGCATTTTCCTTCAACTTCAAAGCGGCTCCTTGGGTAAACATGTATCCTTCAAATCATGGCGTACTCCAGAGGAACTGGAACAACGCATTTTTGAAACAATCTATGAAGAAACCGAAATGACAAGTATCGATGATATTGAAGGATTTAACCTATCCATCGGAGGTCACATTAACGATGAATGGATGAATTTTGGCGGTTCAGAGGCCAATATCAAAAAAATTGGCAAATACTATCCGCCTACAGAAATGATACTGCTATTGGTACAGCAACCATAAACCGATATCTGCACGAGAAATATCGTTCCCAGCAGACAATGAAATTAAGCCACTCCAAAGTTCGCGGCACGAAACATTTGCTGGGCACGGATGGTATTGTTTATGGTGACAAAGTCATCAATGTCCGAAACCAGAAGATAAAAGGCTACCACGTTAAGAGCAAAAAAAACGTAGAAGGATATGTCGCCAACGGCGAAGTTGGCATCGTTGAGCGTATTTGGGAGACACCGAAAGCTCGATATAACACATCAGATCGTATTTTCTTCTCAACCGGAAATGAATTATAACTGGTACTCTTCCGTCTCCGATGAGGGAATTTCTGATTTAGAACTTGCTTATGCATTAACCGTCCACAAGGCACAAGGCAGTGAATTTGGAAAGGCTATCCTTGTTCTTGGAGAACCGGGCGGTTTGCTATCCAAAGAACTGCTCTATACGGCAATTACAAGACAGAAAGACAAATTAGTTATCTTGTATAACGATGGGGCTTATCGCTTGAGAGATTATTCTTCTGTTGCGTGTTCTGAAGTCGCAAAGCGGTTCACTTGCTTGTTTGAGTCTCCCGATATTGTCGAATACAAGAAAAAATACTTTGAGCAAGCACTGATCCATAGGACATTGAAAGGTGAACTCGTGCGCTCCAAGTCAGAAGTCATCATAGCGAATATGCTATACGAAGCCGGAATCGAGTATGAATACGAAAAAGAACTCAATCTCGGCGAAGATGGGATCCGTATTCCGGATTTCACAATTGACGATGCCGAAAGCGGATTATGTTTCTATTGGGAACACTGCGGTATGTTAGGTGATGCTGCATACAGCAAACATTGGCACGAAAAACAAGCTATCTATAAAAAACATGGTATCATTGAAGGCGAAAACCTAATCGTATCAAAAGATTCTCTAAACGGAGGAATTGATTCTGCTGAGATAAAACGCTTAACTGATACTTATCTGCTCTGATAATGGATATGAAGATTAGTGACAGAAAAATAGCTGAAAACTCAGAATCCTGTATTTATATCAGCACCTGATTCAACATACTGATGCCGAAGATACATTATCGACTTCCGAGCTGATGAATGTCCTCAAAGAAGATTGTTCGGTGAAGCCTCCATCGCAAAACAAATCTTTGGCGTAGACGATACGTATCGCAAACGTTATAATTGTCGTAGTCAGTCGCGCAAAGGAGCAGCTTTGGGTCGTATTGTCCAGTACTTTGATCGCAAGCGAGTCACCAGTAGTGTATGGAATGACTACGAATTAAAAATGCGTGGTTGTGAACAATACGGAATTACTCGCAGAAACGGTTTTTTGTACTTGGACAGTTGCCAAAAAATTCAATTCCGAGTACCCGGAGATCTCTCTCGCTCTATGGAACAGATCTCCCCTGAGGAATTGGCTGCCGGAATACTTGCGATTCTAAGACAAGAGGGTGTCACAGACAAAAAAGATTTATATCGCACGTTGGCATTACAATGTGGTGTGCATCGACTGGGAAAAGAAATCAGCAGAATTTTGGATAACTCCCTGTGTCTGATTGAAGATTCCGTTGTAATAAGCGGGGACGAATTGGCACTCAAATGAACGTGGCGCTAATCTTGCGCAATCCCAGACCTGTGTATTCAAAACACTAAGTGTTCCTTTTCCGGTAACGTAATCGGACTGATTTTTATTTTCTCAAACTTCCCCAACAACTGAATAAATGATTTTTTACTCAATCCCATTTTCTGACGAGCAGCTGTGAACGAACCACAGCTGCTCATTTTTTTGACAAGTTCCCGCATTTTATCTTTCGTGCGCTTCTGAAAACCGCGCTCCTCAATCCGTTTTAACGCTTCCTCTTTATGCACAACCTGTGGAAAGTCCTGATGCAAGCGGTGCAGAAATTTATCCATGATTTTATCCTGATCTTTTGAAAGCTGCCTGAGCTGATCTTCCCACCTTCCCTTACCAGCCAGCTTTCGAACACGCTGACCGGAAACGCGCAGTTCCATCCGCAGGATTGGTGCCAAGATAATTAGACCATGCCGTTTTTTCAGCTCGTAGCCTTTATCGTACACAGCAAACTCACTATCTTTTACACCAGTGGTCCACGCGTGCCGGTTCACCTCATCGGAATAGAGTGGCTGATCGACAGCTTCATCCCGCTCGCCGGAATGGTTACCGAACTTCTTCTCCTTATAATGCGGTAGCTTCTCAGACTTTCGAAAGATGTCCAATCGTACCCTGACTTCTTCTGACGATTTACAATACAGATTCCGTGTTAAATCCACACGGTTTAGCTTGAAATCCTTTAATTTCATCGGCAGATCTAATTCTTTGATGATCTCTTTCAGCCGTTTATGGATTTGCTTTAGCTCGGCATGTTCTGCCTGAAATAATGCCAGCGGCTCATATCGTCCGATGCACAAAGAGGATGGGTTAATAATCAGCCGAATCCAAGACCGGTGCGTAAGCGATTGTGTCAGCAAAATTTCCACACCACGGTGCTTATATGCATTCAAAGATATGACCTTTTTCAGCCCATGACTCAACTTTTTATGCACATAATGCGCATGATCCTCACACAGCTCCTGAATGATATGATAGCTGCATAGTGCGGTCAGGGAGAATGTGTGGATTCCTCGTTCTGTCTTCATTTTCTTCGCTCCTTTGCGCAGTTTGTACACTTCTGACAGGTCTTTTGCACTATCTGACCGAAATATGCAAGTATTTCTTGCTGCATACAGCCTGTGCTGTGTACAAAGTTCTGCATTTCCTGATAGCGCTGTTTTAGCATCTTAGAATTTTGAGATTTCTTACAAAAAGAGGTGAAAATCTTCTGGTCATCCCCATTTTGTTCATAAAAAAGAACGCAATGGCATTTTCGTCCATCACGTCCTCCTCGACCGATCTGCTGAACGTAGTCAACCATGCTAAGCGGTGTGTTAAAATGAAGAACCAACTCAATATCAGGGACATCCACACCCATGCCAAACGCAGTGGTAGCAACCATGATTTTGCGTTGACCGGTCAGAAAGTCCAGCAGCATCTTTTCCTTTTTGTGTGGGCGCATCTTGCTGTGGTTGCGAACGACCTGTCCCGGAAAGCACTCGGATAGATAGTCATAAAGCGCATCCACATAGTCAATCGTCGATGCGTAAATAACAACTGAACCTGTATCCTGATACTTCCGAATGGCCTTTTTGACAGCCTTGAAGCGTGAGAACAGCCTATTTTCCAGAGATCGATCTTCCATTGTCAGATCCTTTTTCATCAGAATCAGATTTTTACGGGTCAGGTCACAGCGGAACCATTTAGGAGCATCTAGATGCAGTTTTTCGGACAAATCTTCAACTGTATGTTCCTGAATGGTTGCCGAACAAGCAAACACAATCGGCTTCCGCGGTAATGTCTCGATAAAATGCCCGATCCGCAAATAAGCATCGCGGAATGTATATCCCCACTCGGTAATGCAGTGACACTCATCAATCACTACCATGTACAGATCGCACATGGATAACGCTGCTTGAAACCGTGTACTTTGCAATCGTTCAGGTGTAACGTATAAGAGCGTAAGCCGACCCTTGGATAGTGCAGCAAATACAGACATTTCCTCAGGCTTCGAGCGGGTGTGATCCAGATAATCCACTGAGATTCCAAGAGCTTGCAGCTTCTTCACCTGATCGTAAATCAAGGCTAGTGTAGGTTCAATGACCAGAGTTAATTGATGACTATGTACCAAAGCTGGTAACTGATAAATGAGGGATTTACCCATAGATGTCGGTGCACTGACAATCGTATCCTGTCCTTTGAGGATGGATTGAATCGGTTTAATCTGCTCTTTGCGCAGAGACTGAATCTGCATCTTTTTCATGGCTGGTTTGAGTTCATAATCCGGTTTCATTGCGTATTCACCTCATGAAAAGTATTATTTTTATGTTGAGGCTGTGTAATTTTAAAATGCCGAATCGTGAACTTTTTTGTTGTTTAAGGATTGATGTCCTGCAATTGAAGATTTGCTCTCAGCTATGGTGTTACATAAGATGAGATGAATTTTTGACATTGTGTGATGCAAAATGGGGTAAAAAGTTATATTAGATAGTGCACTTTTCCTCTTCTGTTCCATCCTGCTTTACAAACACAAGCTGCTTTGTTATGATAAATATATAGAAATCTGCGCAGGAGTGTGTTCGTATGCAAAATACCGGCATCAAAGCAATCGTGATCGATCAAATTCGGCAGCTCGCGGCGCAATATGATATCCAAAGGGTTCTGCTGTTTGGTTCGCGGGCACGCGGAGATTATCGCCCGCGCAGTGATATTGATCTGGCTATTTCGGGCGGTAATGCGGCAGCGTTTACGCTGGCAGTTGATGAGGAAACCGATACCCTGCTCAAGTATGATGTTGTGAACCTGGATGGTGCAGTCCAGCCCGAACTGCTTCTGGAGATCGAGAAAGACGGAAAGGTACTGTATGAAAAAGTTTGAGAATTTTTGTCGTGCTCTGGATAATCTCACCGAGATCGAGCGATATCATCCCCCATATGACACCGTTGTATTAACTGGCTTGGTCGCTCTGTATCAGATTTGCTTTGAACAAGCTTGGAAAGCAATGAAAGAAACGCTGGAGCAAAGCGGTGTTGAAACCGCAGCATCAGGCTCTCCTCGTACGATCATCAAAGAAGCCTATCGACTGGGTATGATCCATGACGAGGATGCGTGGCTGAATGCACTGGTAGCACGCAATCACGCATCGCACGCATACAATGAAGCAATCGCCCTAGAAGTCATCGAGCAGACACAAGCGATATTCCTTCCGCTGTTCCAAAATCTTCGTCAGACAATCGAGCAGGATTGGCAAGCCTGATTGGTTTATGTGCCTCCAATCCTCCCTGTTTTTTGGCGCACAAAAAGCGCACATCTCTGTGCGCCAAGAATTTGAGCCCTGCATAAACCTCCTGCTTATCCCCTATGTTTTGCCGAAATCCGCCAGTCTGAAGCACAAATTATACGCATAGTCTATACCAAAATGGCTCTCATAACCCGGAGGTCGCAGGTTCAAGTCCTGTCCCTGCACCCATTAAAAAGCACTGATTCGTTTGAATCAGTGCTTTTTCTTTTGCCTGCATGGCTAATCTGCGCGATATCGTTTCCTGAGCACGCAGATGCCCACACTCTTATCTAGCGGAATCAAAAAAGCGGCTGGCCCAAATTGGCCAGCCGCTTTGAAGCTGGGAAACGTCAAAAGGAGGAGACATTTCCGTTTTACCGATTCGATTACATGACTT
>ERZ1090868.890-NODE-890-length-16407-cov-6.989604_pt1 | contig 16407 bp, 13 predicted proteins | sample MGYA00478475_ERZ1090868 | MGnify/ENA primary metagenome ERZ1090868 (study PRJEB33644, sample SAMEA5815747) | chicken gut metagenome | biome: Chicken; feature: Gastrointestinal Tract; material: Caecum | place: Ireland | collected 2019-01-01 | study: A study of the...
GCCCCCGGCAAACACAACACCGGGCGGGGGCCAGGCGCACAAGAGCCCCCGCTGCCCCCAGCAAATCAAGCAAAACCCCCCGGGGCCCCCGCCCCCGTATGGTGCCGGGGCCCTTTTGCGGCTTGCCACGCAGGAGGGGGAACGGTATAATAGGGGTAATCTCAACAAGGTAAGGAGCTTTCCATGAACGGCAAACGAATGCTGCAAAATCTGCCCTTCGCGGTGTCGGGCGGCGTGCTGCTGGCCCTGTGGGCGGCGGGCAACTCCAAAAAGGCGGTGCTGCTCTGCGGGGTGCTGGCCCTGGCGGCGGCGGTGGCGCTGGGCCGTGCCCCGGCGCTGGGCCGCTGGCTGCGCGCCCGGCGGGACCCCCTGGGGGCGGTGTGCGGGGCCCTGGCCGCCGCCTGGGGCGGTGTGCTTTTTGCCGGCAACTGGAAATTTGAGGGCATCGCCGCCCGGCTGGGGCTGGCCCCCGGTATGCTGGTGGCGGTGCTGGCGGTGGCGGCCGCCCTGGCAGCCCTGCCGGCGGCGGTGGCGCTGGCCACCTGGCTGCTGCAGCGGGGCGGGGTGCTGGAGGACCGCTGCCGCGCCGTGCTGGAAAGCCGCCCGGTCTTCGGGATCCTCTGGCTGTGCGGGGCGGCGCTGCTGGCCCTGCAGGTTTACTTTGTGGTGGCCAACCCCTACATCTGGCAGGATGAGGTGTTCACCCTCAAACTGATCCGCCACCCGGTGGGGGAACTGGTGGCACTGACGGCGGTGGACGTCCATCCGCCGCTCTACTATCTCATTGTCAAGGCTTTTGTGACGGCGCTGCCTGGTGTGCCCGCCATCCCGCTGGCCAAACTGGTATCGCTGCTGCCCTACCTGCTGCTCTGGCTGGGCGCCGGGGTGGGCGGCTGGCGGCGGAGCGGCCCGGTGCGGCTGGGCGCCGGGGTCTTTGCCCTCTGCCTGGGCGGCATGCCCAAACTGCTGGACTACGGCACCGAGATCCGGATGTACAGCTGGGGACTCTTCTTTGTCACCGGCGGGCTGCTGGCCGCCTGGTACACCGCCCGCACCGGCAAGGTCCGGGGCTGGGTGGGGCTTTTGAGCTTCGGGCTGCTGGCGTCTTACACCCACTACTTTGCCTGCGTGGCGGTGGCGGTGGCCTACCTGGCCCTGCTGGTCTGGCAGCTGGTGCGCCGAGACCGCAGGGGCCTGCTGCGATGGGGCATTGCCGCGGCCGTCACGGTGGCGGCCTACCTGCCCTGGTTGTTTGTGCTGCTGGCCCAGCTGCGCACCGTGCAGGGCAACTACTGGATCGAGCCCATCACTCTGCAGACCGTGCAGGGTTACGGCACCTTCCTGTTCGGCAGCGGCAGCCTGTGGGTGGCCGTGGCACTGGTGGCGGTGCTCTGGCTGACCACCCGCCCCCGGGGTGCCGACGGGCTGTGCATCGGCGCGGCGCTGCTCTGCCCCTTCTGGACCATTGCCGTGGGGCTGGTGGCTTCCGCCGTGGTGCGGCCGGTCTTTGTGGCCCGCTACCTGGTGCCCGAGCTGGGCTGTCTGTGGCTGGGGGTGGCGGCGGCGCTGGCCCTGCTGCCCCGGCAGCGGATCAAGGTGGTGGTGCTGGCCGTTCTGCTGGCCACCGCCTGGGGCGATACCCGCGCCTTTGTGGCCGACCAGCAATACCAGGCTTCCGAAACCCGCTCCACCCTGGCGGTGCTGGACACGCTGCCCCAGGACGCCAAGCTGGTGTCCACCGCCACCCGTGTGCAGGAGAAACTGGCCGGTCTGTGTGAGCGGGAAAGCTACGGCTGGCAGGTGACTCCCGGCGAACTGCCCAAATCTGTCTATGATAATTTGTACGATTTGACCGACGCCGCCACCCTGACCCATTGGGTGGAGGCCGGGCGGACGGTCTGCTTCTTTGAGGATGCGGCCAATGCCGGCGCCGCCCAAAAAGCCGCGCAGCAAGCGGGTTTGCAGGCCCGGCCGCTGGCGGAATGCGGGCTGTGCGAGCCGCTGACCGTCTGGGAAATCGTGAAAAAATAAACACGCTGTACCGCACCGATTTTGTCCGGCTTTGACTTGCATTCGGGTGGGGATTGCCGTACAATAAAGGTAACACAGTCCCCCGCGAGGCAAGTAAAAAACCAGGAGGTGCCCCCCTTATGGAACATTACAATCCCATTCTGCAGGGCCAGCAAAGCCCGCAAAAGTTCATCACCATCGGTGAGGTCATGCTGCGGCTGACCCCGCCCAACTACGAAAAGATCCGCATGGCCTCCAGCTTTGAGGCCAGCTACGGCGGCAGCGAGGCCAACATTGCCCTGGCTCTGGCCAACCTGGGGGTGGATTCCACCTTTTTCAGCGTGGTGCCCAACAACTCCCTGGGCAAAAGCGCCATCCGGTGGCTGCGCTCCAACGACGTGCACTGCACGCCGATGATCCTTTCCACCAAGGAGGAAACCCCCACCCATCGCCTGGGCACCTACTATCTGGAAACCGGTTACGGCATCCGCCCCAGCAAGGTCATCTACGACCGGATGCACAGCGCCCTGACCGAGTACGACCTGACCAAGGTGGACCTGGATGCCCTGTTTGACGGGTTCGACTGGCTGCATCTTTCGGGTATCACCCCGGCGCTGAACAAAAACTGCGCCGATTTCATCCTGCGCTGCCTGCAGGTGGCCAAGGAGAAGGGCCTCACCGTCAGCTTTGACGGCAACTTCCGCAGCCAGCTGTGGAGCTGGGAGGCCGCCCGGGATTACTGCACCCTCTGCCTGCCCTACGTGGATGTGCTGTTCGGCATCGAACCCTATCACCTGTGGAAGGATGAGGACGACCACAGCAAGGGCGACTGGAAGGACGGCGTGCCCCTGCAGCCCAGCTACGAGCAGCAGGACGAGATCTTCCAGCGTTTTGTGGAGCGGTACCCCAACCTCCAGTGCATCGGCCGCCATGTGCGGTATGTACATTCCGGCAGCGAGAACAGCCTCAAAGCCTTCATGTGGTACGAGGGCCACACATTCGAGAGCAAGCTCTTTACCTTTAATATTCTGGACCGTGTGGGCGGCGGCGACGCCTTCGCCAGCGGCCTGATCTACGCCATGATGCACGACTACCGCCCCATGGACATGATCAATTTTGCGGTGGCTTCCAGTGCCATCAAGCACACCATCCACGGCGACGCCAACATCACCGACGATGTGGAAAGCATCCGCAACCTGATGAACATGAACTACGACATCAAGCGGTAATCCGCTGCCCGAGTCCCGCCGGACGCTCCCGGCGGGGCTTTTGTGGTTTTTTTGTAAAAACCTTGTGCATGGGCAACAAATGCGGTATAATACCTTTATATGTCACCCAAAAATTGTTCCACCCACGGAGGTTTATGCATATGAAACGTTGCCGCACCTGGATTGCGCTGGCCCTGGCCCTCTGCCTGGCCCTTTCGCTGTCCGCCTGTTCCCCCAAACAGGCGGCCAAGGATTTTGTTGTCAAAGCCGTGACGGTGCTGGGCTTCCGCGAGGAAAACGCCAACATGGAGGATGAGGCCACCGAGGTCATGGCCACCGCCGGCGGCGATGTGACCTTCCCCGAGGGGATGGATACTTCCTCCGGCAAGCTGGTCACCCAGGCGTCGGGGGATACCCTCTACGTGGCCTTCAACGGCATTGCCAACCGCAATACCGAATACTTTGTGGCGGGCGGCGACAGCATCACCGTCACCGGCTACGCCACCACCGAGTCCACCAACGAAAACTACCAGACCTTCAAGGTGGCGGTGTGGCAGCTGTCCGACGACAAGGCCACCACAAGCTATGTGCAGGGTTCCACCGTCTACTACACCACCGACGGCAGCTGCTACACCTATACCATCACCGGCCTGACCCCCGGCAAGCAGTATAAGGTCAACATCAGCTACGATTCCAGCATCTATTATGTCACCGGCGGGCTCAAGATCCAGGGGCTGGGCAGTGAGGAACTGACCACCATCGAAAATGAGGCATAACCGCCTGAAAAGAAAATAACCACTCCGCCCGTGCCGTCCTTGCCGACGACGCGGGCGGTTTTGTGGCTCAAAAGGGAAGGGAAAACGGTATGGAAAACAAAAAACAATTGCGCAACACCCTGCTGCTGGTCTTTGCGGCGCTGATCTGGGGCACCGCCTTTGTGGCCCAGAGCGTGGGCAGCGGGTACATGGGCCCCTACACTTTTCTGGCCAGCCGCAGCTGGCTGGCCTGCGCCTTTCTGCTGGGGCTGATGGCCGTGCGCCGGGCCGGGCAGCGCCGGGCGGGGCGCCGGTTGCCCTTCTGGCTGCACGGCAAGACGCTGGCGGTGGGCGGCGCCCTGTGCGGCGTGGCCCTGTTTGCCGCGTCGGCCGCCCAGCAGATGGGCATCGGCACCACCAGCACCGCCAAGGCCGGGTTCATGACCGCCCTGTACGTGGTGCTGGTGCCGGTGTGCGGCATCTTTCTGGGCAGCCGTCCCGGGCCCAAGCTGTGGGCCTGCGTGGCGGTCAGCGTGGTGGGGCTCTACCTGCTCTGCCTGGCCGGGCGGGACAGCCTGAGCCTGACGGGCGGCGAATGGCAGCTGCTGCTCTGCGCCTTCCTGTTCACCCTGCAGATACTGCTGGTCAACCATTTCAGCCCCCGGCTGGACGGCATCCAGCTGAGCTTTGCCCAGTTTTTCACCGTGTCGGTGCTTTCCACCGTCTTCATGTTCGTCTTTGAGCAGCCCACCCCCGAGCAGTTTGCCGGGGCGGCGGTGTCGGTGCTCTACTGCGGCATCATGTCCAGCGGCGTGGCCTACACGCTGCAGATCGTGGGCCAGCAGGAACTGGACCCCACCATCGCCAGCCTGGCCATGTGCCTGGAAAGTGTCTTCAGCGCCCTGGCCGGCTGGATTATTCTGGGCCAGACCCTCACCGGCACCGAGCTGGCCGGTTGTATTCTGATGTTCGCGGCCATTGTGGCCAGTCAGCTGCCCGACAAGCGGCGCTGATCCCCATTTTTCGGTATAGGAAATCTTCGGCTCAACAGGAGGGACGTCTATGCACGATCTACGGCTGATCTTCGGTTACAGCAAACCCTACCGGCGGGATCTTCTCGTGGCGGTGGGCCTGCTCTTTTTCGAGTGCGGGTGTGAGATGGTCATCCCCATCTTCATGTCCACCCTCATCGACGAGGGGGTGCCCGCCCACGACATGGGCATCATCGTCCGGGAGGGCCTGCTCATGGCTCTGTGCGCGGTGCTGGCCCTGATCACCGGCCTGCTCTATGCCCGGTTTGCCGCCCGGTACGCCAACGGCTTCGCGGCGGAACTGCGCCTGGCCGAGTACGCCGCCGTCCAGAAGTTCGATTTCGCCAACCTGGACCATTTTTCCACCGCATCGCTGGTCACCCGCATGACCACCGACGCCACCGTGCTGCTCAACGCCGTCAACACCGGCCTGCGGCCGCTGGTGCGCAGCCCGGTCATGCTGCTCATGGGCCTGGGCATGGCCTTCATCCTCAGCCCCCGGCTCACCGTCATCTTCCTCATCGCCACCCCCATCCTGGCCGTCATGCTGGCCTGGATTGTCAGCCATGTGGCGCCGCTCTACGGCCGTCAGCAGGGGGCGGTGGATCACCTGAACAGCCGCATCCAGGAGGGGCTTACCGCCATCCGGGTCATCAAGGCCTTCGTGCGGGGCGACTGGGAAAACGAACAGTTTGAACAGGTCAACGGGGAACTCAGCGACGCCAGCACCGAGACCTTCCGCTTTGCGGTGCTCAACATGCCGTCCTTCCAGATCGTCATGTACACCTGCATCGTCTGCATCATGTGGTTCGGCGGCAACTTTATCCTGCAGGGCTCCATGAGCGTGGGCCAGCTCACGGCCTTCCTCAGCTATGTGCTGCAGGTGCTCAACTCGGTGATGATGTTCTCCGGCGTCTTTCTGCAGATGACCCGCTCCCTGGCCAGCGCCCGCCGGATCCGGGAGGTGCTCACCGAGCAGCCCGACCTGGCCAATGCGGCCCGGCCGGTCACCGCCATCGAGAACGGTGCCATCGACTTTGAAAACGTCAGCTTCAAGTACAACGCCAAAGCGGAAAAATGCGCCCTGGCCGACATTACGCTACACATTCCCGCCGGTGCCACGGTGGGGATCATCGGCGGCACCGGCTCGGCCAAGACCACCCTGGTGCAGCTGATTCCCCGCCTGTACGACGCCACCGCCGGCACCGTCAAGGTGGGCGGCCGGGATGTGCGGGACTATGACCTGGCTTCCCTGCGGGACGCCGTGGGCATCGTGCTGCAGAAAAACCTGCTCTTCTCGGGGACCATCCGGGATAACCTCAAGTGGGGCAACCCCGACGCCACCGACGACCAGCTGTGGGCCGCCTGCCGGGCCGCCCACGCCGACGAATTCCTCAACCGGATGCCGGACGGCCTGGATACCGACCTGGGCCAGGGTGGCGTCAACGTGTCGGGCGGCCAGAAGCAGCGCCTCTGCATTGCCCGCACGCTGCTCAAGCACCCCAAGGTGCTGATCTTTGACGACTCCACCAGCGCCGTGGATACCGCCACCGAGTCGGGCATCCGCCACGCCCTGGCCGAGCTCACCGACGTGACCAAGCTCATCATCGCCCAGCGGATCAGCTCGGTGCAGAGCGCCGACCTCATCGTCATTCTGGACGACGGACGGCTCCACGCCGTGGGCACCCACGCCGAGCTGCTGGCCCACGATTCCATCTATCAGGAAATCTACCAGTCCCAGATGAAAGGGGGCGACGCACAATGAAACGAGTTACCGGCGGGCGTCGTCCGCAAAACCTGGGCCATACCCTGGAATGCCTGGGGGTCTACCTTAAACACCACAGCGTCATGCTGGCACTGGTGGCCCTGCTGGCTTCCCTCAGTGCCATTGCGGCGCTGATCGGCACCTACATGATCCGCCCGGTGGTCAACGGCCTGCTGGACAACGGCAGCCTGTCCTACCTGGCCGCCGGTGTGGGCTTTACGGCGGCGGTCTATCTGGTGGGCGCCCTGTGTACCCTGGGCTACAGCCAGATCATGGTCCGCGCCGCCCAGAAGATCCTGCGGGAGATCCGGCGGGATCTGTTTGCCCACCTGCAGACGCTGCCCTTGCAGTTCTTTGACACCCACCGCAAGGGCGACCTGATGAGCCTGTTCACCAACGACGTGGACACCGTGTCGGACGCCCTGAACAACAGCTTTGCCCTGGTCATCCAGACCTTTGTTCAGGTGGCCGGCACGCTGATCATGCTCTTTGTGCTCAACTGGCGGCTCTCGCTGCTCATTGTGCTGGGCTATGCGGCGATGTTCTGGTATATTGATTTCAGCACCAAACACAGCCGGGTCTACTACGCCAAGCAGCAGAACTGCCTGGGCGAACTGGACGCCTATATTGAGGAGATGGTAGCCGGCCAGAAGGTCATCAAGGTCTTCAACCACCAGCAGGAGGACCTGGCCGGTTTTGCCGCCCGCAACGAAAAACTGCGCCAGGCCGGCACCGGTGCCCAGAGCTACGCTGCCACCATGATCCCGGCGGTGGTCAGCATCGGGTATATCAACTATGCGGTCATTGCGGTGCTGGGCGGTCTGATGGTCATGCAGGGCTGGACCGACCTGGGCAGCCTGGCCAGCTATCTGGTCTTTGTGCGCCAGACCACCATGCCCATCAACCAGTTCACCCAGCAGGGCAACTTCCTGCTGGCCGCCCTGGCCGGTGCCGAGCGGATCTTCACCGCCATGGAGGAAGACCCCGAGGTGGACGAAGGCACCGTGGACCTGGTCACGGTGCGGGAAGCCCCCGACGGGACCCTGACCGAATGTGCCGACGGCGAGACCACCGGCCGCTGGGCCTGGTGTGACCGCAGCCGTCCCGGCGTGCCATTCCAGCCGTTGGAAGGGGATGTGCGGTTCCATAACGTGGATTTCGCCTATGTGAAGGGGCATCCCATCCTGCAGGGCCTGTCCCTGTATGCCAAGCCGGGCCAGAAGATCGCCTTTGTGGGTTCCACCGGCGCCGGCAAGACCACCATCACCAACCTGATCAACCGGTTCTATGACGTGACGGGCGGTTCCATCACCTACGACGGCATCGACGTGCGCCTCATCCGCAAGGATGCGCTGCGCCGCAGCCTGGGCATCGTCTTGCAGGATACCCATCTCTTCACCGGCACCGTGGCGGACAACATCCGGTTCGGCAAGCTGGACGCCACACGGCAGGAAATCGAGGAGGCCGCCCGGATTGCCAACGCCGATTCCTTCATCCGCCGCCTGCCCCAGGGCTATGATACGATGGTTACCGCGGACGGCGCCAACCTGAGCCAGGGGCAGCGGCAGCTGCTGGCCATCGCCCGGGCGGCGGTGGCCGACCCGCCGGTGCTGATTCTGGACGAGGCCACCTCCTCCATCGATACCCGCACCGAGGCCCTCATCGAAAAGGGCATGGATCGCCTGATGGAAGGTCGCACGGTGTTTGTCATTGCCCACCGGCTGTCCACCGTACGCAATGCCGATGCCATCATTGTGCTGGAGCACGGCCATATTGTGGAACGCGGTACCCACGAGGAGCTGCTGGCCAACAAGGGCGAGTATTACCAGCTGTATAACGGCATGTTTGAACTGTCCTAAAGGAAAAAAACAGGCAAAACCATAAAGTTTTTTGCCCCAAATGCTTGACAGGCACCCTGCGTTGTGCTATTATAATCTAGCACCCCAACGCAGGGTGCCTGAATATCGCGGGGTAGAGCAGATGGTAGCTCGTCGGGCTCATAACCCGGAGGTCGCAGGTTCAAGTCCTGTCCCCGCAACCACCAAGACCCGGTCTGAAAAGACCGGGTCTTTTCTTGTGTTAAAACGCGGCAAAAAAGCGGATGCTTTTCATATAATTTAACGATAATACGCATACTATTTTTCCTTGTGGTTGCAAAAAAGACCGGCGGAGCCCCTGTATTTTCGGGTGACCTGCCGGTCTTTTTTGCACATGGGACGCCTTATGAGCCAGGCCTTTTCCCCGTTGTTCGCAGGCAGCCTGTCCGTTTTTTGTCCCGGAAAAAGCTGGCCATGCATCTTTCCAGCGGCTTGCCCGCCGGTCTTTTTTGCAGGAAATACCTCGCAAAATTTACCGGCGGCACAAAAGACCCTTGAGAGGAATGAGCCCTGAAAAACGTACTTTTCTAATTTCAGTCGGAAAGAAAAAGCCAGGCAGCGCTGTCCACGTTGTGAACGGCGCCGCCTGGCTGCATTACGATATGTGGATCTTTATAACCGAAATGGGACGCGGCAGACCGATACGCTTTGAGAAATTCTCCGAAATATGGCTAGTCGACAGATTTCTCTTCGCGGGATGAATCGATATATTCAATCAGATCTCCCGGCTGGCAGTGCAGGATGCTGCAGATTTTTCCGAGTGTGTCGGTAGTGACAGGCTTGTCATGGCGTATTCGTTGCAGAGTTTGCGCATCAATTCCTTCGTTGGCCAAACGGTAGAAGGAAATACGGTTCTCTTTCATAAATTCCCGCATCGGACGAAACGAGATCGGCACTGCATCACCCCCGTTTTTGATTATTATAGGGGGCTTGCCACTTTCCATTATAGTGATTATAATCACTATAATGGAGGAATAAAAGTGATTGTTACGTTTTGCGGTCATTCGCAGATTTCGCAGTGCCAGGCAGTGGAAAGATGGCTATATGGTGTGACGCAGGAATTGATTACGCGAGGCGCCACAACCTTTTATCTGGGCGGTTATGGTGCCTTTGACAACCTGGCGGCATCTGTCTTGCGGAGACAAAAGATGCAGTATCCCCAGATCGAATTGGTTCTTGTCATGGCCTATCTCAACGACGGAAGAGACGCTTCCGGTTACGACCGAACCATCTACCCGCCACTGGAAACCGTGCCGCGCCGTTATGCGATTCCGCGCAGGAACCGCTGGATGGTCCAATCTTCCGACATCGTGGTGGCCTATGTCCTCCATGACTGGGGCGGCTGCAACACTTCGGTTCGCTATACAGAAAAAGAAGCAGATTCTTTCTTATTGCGATGAAGTGGGTTCCTGACACAGTCTGCAGGTCGCCTCTCGCAGGAAGAGCGGCAAATATATTTTTGAAAGTCCCTGTTATGGCCCGCCCCGGATGCTATAATGAAAACAATGAGAAAACAATCCCCGGAGGCCGACTCGGAAGGGGCGTCTCTCCGGGACAGGAAACAGAACGACAGGAGGCAAGCAATCATGACAAATTTACCATCTACCGAAACGATGGAACGCATCTCCCGCCAAGAACTGGCAGACAATCTGGACGCCGTGCTGGACCGTGTGCTCCGGGAGAACATCGGGCTGGTCATCACCGATGAGGGCAAGGATGATCTCGTCCTCTGCCCGTCCTCCTGGCTGGATCCGTTCCACACGGAGGACTTCGGGTCGGTAATTAACTGCGCACTCCGCTACGCCATGCACGCCGAAGACAAGGAGAGTGAGGCGGTCATCCGCTATCTCCGCCACCGCTGCGGAATACTGGATGAAAAGACGCTGTCGGTGGCGGTTGCGGACCTGGACAAAGAGCTGAAACAGCCGTCACCGTCGCTGAAGAACCCGCAGGTCTGGCAGGAACTGCAGGGAATGTTCCGGCAGCAGCTGGCCGCGCTGCGGGAGGCTCCTTTGGAGAACGCGGAGCAACAGGATCCCCCTGCAAAACACGATGAACCATAGTATTTCGGTGAAAAGACTCCGGGAGGACCCCAATGAAATTAAAACAATGGGCGCAGGACTGGTTTTCCGCCTGGCAGGCGTCCCATGCCGGTTCCTACAGGACCGCACAGTCCTATCAGGGGCTGCTGCAGAATACGATCCTGCCCCGCCTGGGAAGATATGAACTGGCAGAACTGACGCCCCCGCGGCTGAAGCGGTATTTTGCCAGTCTGTCCGGCGGAAAGGCCAAAAATACCTACAAGCTGCTGCGGACCATCCTTCAGCAAGGGGTGACGGCAGGGCTGCTGGCAGAAAATCCCTGTACGCCGGAGATTTTAGGCGAGGAGGTCCTTGCCAGACGAAAAGCAGGACCCAGCCGGGAACAGCCTGTCTTTACCCGGGAAGAACAGGAAAAGCTGCTGGCTGTCTGCGAGGAGGAGCTGTGGGGCAACCTGATCCGCTTTGCCTTTGCCACGGGACTTCCCCAGGGGGAATTGCTGGCCCTGCGGGAGGAGGATGTGGATCTGGTCGCCAGTCGGCTGACTGTGCGCAACCGGGTCGCCCGCATTGCCGACGAACAGAGTAAGGAACGCAAAACTAGGCTGGCGCTGCTGCCTGTTCCGCTTTATTCTGTGCCGCTGCCTGCCGCCTGCAAAAGGATTGTGGAATCGCAGCTTGGCACGCTGCGTACCCTGCAGGCGGTGGATGCCCGCTGCAATCCCGACCACCTGCTGTTTGCTACGCCGGACGGACGCCCGGTGGAAGCCAATGTCCTGCGGGAACATCTGGCGCTGTTGGAGAGAAGGGCGGGCGTACCCGGCCTGACGTTCTCGGCCATCCGGGAGACCGCCATCCGCCAGGCGCTGGAGGACGGCGGAACCGACGCCGAAGTGATGGAGCGGTTCCACTGCAAGGACCGGCAGGCCTTTTTGCGCAGATATCGTCAGAAGTAAACCGAACAAACCATGAATCAAAAACACGCGCTTTCCGTTAAGGAAAGCGCGTGTTTTTTGTTGCCGACCTTGACGATTGCTGCAAAGTACTTACGATGAAAATGAAAATGCCGTTGCACGGCCGAAAAGACGATGTCAAGTGTTGCGGCGGAAAAAAGTGCCGCTTTTTGATTGACAGAACAACAAAAGTAACTATCGTGATATCCAAGCCGGAGAAAAATTCCCCGTTAATACGCTGACGAGGGAGCCGTCAATCCTTATTGCCGTGTCACCTCCGTCTTTTGAAGTTGCACCAAAAACAAAAGTAAATATCATTTTTCTTGTAAAACGATGAACGATTCCCCCAAGATCAAGGAGCATGACGATATGAGCCAACGCAAGAATGCAAAAGCAATTCCCTTTCAATGGAAAACGATATTGTGCGACGCAACAGGATATTACAAAAAGTCCCCCAAATGCTTTGTGGTGGAGGTTCATACTGAGAACCCGGCAGGTGGCAAGCCTTTGCAAAGGCAACACAATACTACACTCAAAGGCCGGGAAGAAATTGCTGACTTCCTCGCATCGGAAGAAAGTATAGCTGTCAAAGAAGATCTTTACAAAAAATACGCGGAGCAGCAGGTGAAAACATTTCCGGGCAATACAGTGCAGCTCAGCGCCGAGGGCGCCTATACGCTTCTGGAAGCAACCGGGGAATTTCAGAGCTATCTTGCCAGGGAGATCGAGAAAGACAGAAAAAATCCCGCCAACACGAAGGATACGCTGAACCGGGATTTGCTGGACAAGTATCTGTCCTTTTATGGGGACAGACCGCTTTGCCGGATTGACAAAGGGGTGCGCAAAACCGTGGAGCAGGACCTGGCTGCCCAGGATCCCCGCTTCACAAAGCACCAGATGCGGCGGTGCCGTCACCGTCTGGAATTGATGCAGTGGTATGCGGCGGACCACGGATGGATGAACATGCCGAAACGGCGGGGCAGAAAGCGGTACGATGCCCAGGGGCAGAAGCGCAACAAGCTGGGAAATCAGAGCCTTTCCCATGAGGAGTTCAGCAGGCTGCTGGAACAGGCAAAACAGAATGCGTTGCAGAATGGCCTTGCCGTGGGTGTGTTGCTGGTGCTACTGGAAGGCTTTTCGCCGGAAGAAGCCTGCAGTTTGCAGTATGGGGATTATGTACGGCTGCCGGGTTCGGCGTATTACAGCCTGCGGGTTTTGCGGCCTTACCTGGAAAAGGCGGACAACGTCCTGCAGTTTGGCAGGGAAAAGGTGTATCCGTACAGGCTGCGCTATGTACCGGTTTGTCAGCCCCTTCAGGAAATTCTGCAGCGCCGGGCGGAATGGGCGCGGGAGAAGGGCGGAAGGAGCTTTCTCAAGATGCCCATCGTCTGCAGCAAAGCAGAATGGAAAACGGCTTGCAGGCCGGAAGAGCTGCAGAGGTACAGTAAATCTTTGCTGAAACAGGCAGGGTTTGCGGCGGGGACCTACAAAAAGACCGATGAAAAATCTGATCACCAGGAAGAAAAGACCATCGGGGCCACCGTCAGGGTGTTGCACCGTACCTTCGACGAAATGGTGAAAGGGTGGCTCCGGGCGGGAGAAAAAGACCACCTGCAGGGGTGGGCGCCCAAGACGGTCATGGATAAAGTCTACCGGGATTACCAGAGCGTCTGGTATCAGGAATGTATCGGAAGAAAACTGGATGAAGCCATCCGGTGCTATCAGAAAGGAGCGTGATATACATGGACGAGGTCACAAAACAATGGAGCCTGTGCGGCAGGCAGGTGGATTGCACCTACCGGGAGAAAGCGGTGCCGGACGACAAGGTTCGGATCACCGGCAGCTGGAGCTGCGGCCGGTATGAAAACCTGAAAATCCGCAGCACCGTGAAAAAGGAAACCGACGTAGAACAGTATCTGAAGAGACAGATCGAAAAACAGCTGATGGCGTACCTGCGCAAGGAACAGGCAGGCGTGTCGCCGGAAGCCCCGGAGAAAAGTCCCACCCTGATGGAGCTCTACCGGCAGAAATACCGGCAGTATTTCAACGAACACGACTGGCTGCCTTCCACCCGGGACAATTACGACCGGGACTACCGCCTGCGGCTGCTGTGCGGGAATCTGGAAGAAAAAGGGGCGCGGCAGATCACCGAGGAGGATATTGCCCGGCGGATGGAAGTGCTGGCAGATCAACCCCAGAAAGTCCGGCCCCAGAAGAAAAGCCGGCAGGCGGAGCGGATGAAAGCCCTTTGGATCCTGCTGTGCCGGTTTCTGGAATTTCTGGTGGAGGAAGGGGATCTGCGCTGCAGCCCCATCCCGGAACGCACCTTGAAGAAGCTGGACATTGCGAAGGAGCAGCTGCAGCCAACGGCCCGGGAACTATATAACCGGCGGTTCGGCAAGCAGACGCTGACACGGCAGGAATGCGCCCGGCTGCTGGAGATGGTGGAACAGTCAGAAAATCCCCTGGCCCTGGCCTGTGCCCTGATGCTGCTTCAGGGCATGCGTGACGGGGAAGCCTGCGGCCTCAATTTTGATTGTCTCAAAACAACGGAAAACGGCCTGCCCTTTATCCAGGTGGAGTGCCAGGATGAAAAGGACAAAGCAAAGAAGGCAAAGCGCAGCGTTACCGACCTGCTGAAAAGCAAAAACAGCTACCGCACCCTGCCCTGCACCCCGACGGTCGTGCGCCTGATCCGCCGGCAGCAGGCGTGGATTCGACGCCGTCACCCCGAACTGACCGAAGAACAGCTGGCGGAGCTGCCGCTGCTCTGGGTGGAAACACAGAAGGGACGGCGCAATCCTGTGCCGGGAGAGCGCCGGGCTACCACCAGGGATGTGGGCAAGATGGGACGGGAGATGCTGGATCAGTGTATGGAGGAGGGCACCGAAAAAATTCTGGTCAACGAGGAGGACACCGACCTGGAGGAAGGGGCCGGGTCCTGTGAAGAAAATCTCACCGCCTACGCACTGCGCCATACATACTGCACGGGCCTGAGCATCGCCACCGACCTGACTGACGAGGAGATAGCCTACTGCATGGGGCATCAAAGTCCGACGGGCAGCCGCCTGCGGATGAATGAGGATAAACAGCGGCGTCTGCTGCTGGCCCATGAGGCCTACGAGGCAGCCTTCGCCGGCGAGGTGGCCCCGCCGGAACCTGTTTGCGGCGGGGATGCCAAAGAAGACGCTTCCTGACTTGCAGGGAGGATAGCCTGCCCTGCGGAAAGCAGTAAAAAGAACACAGGTACCATGAAACAACAAACTCCCCGCAGGCAACCTGCGGGGAAAATCTTTCATACGGCGGCCGGCCCGGCGGGGGCGGCACGGAACCAGCCGCAGGCCGGGGTGATGCAATCCATCTGCCGGTGCATGGCCTCCAGCCGGGGATGCAGGTAAAAGGTCTGGGTGGTGCCCACATCGGCATGGCCCAGCATACCGCTCAGCGTCAGAATGTCCATGCCGTGCTCGATGGCCCGGGTGGCAAAGGTGTGGCGCAAGTCGTGAAAACGGGCGTGGGGCAGCTGCAGCGCCGTCAGCACCTCGCCGAAATAGTGGCTCAGGTTGTCCGGGTCGGTCAGCTGGTCCTGGGTGTTGTAGACAACGAACCCCCCGGGCTGCACCGGGGCGCCGAACCGGGTTTCATGGCGGCGGCACTGCATTTCCAGCAGGGCAAACACCACGGCAGGTGCCGCAATGCGCCGGGAACCGTCCCGCCCCTTGGTGGGACTGAACACCAGCTCGGTGGCGCTCTGACCCGGCTGCCGCTGGCTGCGGGGCAGCCGCTTGACGGTCTGCCGCAGATGCAGCTCCTGCTGGGACCAGTCCACGTCCCGCCAGCGCAAAGCACAGATCTCGCCCAGACGGCAGCCGGTGTACAGCGCCAGCAGGATGCCCATATTTTGCAGGTTGCCGTCCTGGAAAAGAAACCGCTCCAACGCCGCCTGCATGGCATCGGACATGGGCTGGATGGCCTTGCGTTGCACCTTGCGGATTACTGTGCCGGGCACGGGGTTGGCAGCCAGGCGTCCCTCCTGTACGGCACATTTCAGCGCCACGTCCAGCACGACCCTCTTGATGGATTTGGCGCTCAGCGGCCCGCCGGTCTTCCGATTGCCGCAGGCGGCTTCCCGGTTGAGAAACTGCTGCAGGATGCCGGTATTCAGTTCGCCCAGCGGCACGGCGCCGATGGCCGGGACGACGTGCTTGTCCACAATATCCCGGTACTGGGCGTACCCGGCGGGTTTGCAGCTGGGGCGGATGTAACTTTCCAGCCAGTAGTGGAGCCAATCGGCCAGGGTGGAAATGGCGGTCATAGGGACACCTCCTGTGCGATCAGGCCAGACACTTTTCCTCGTGGGTGGCCAGCTTGATGTGGTAGGGCAGACTGGGTGAACCGTCGGGCAGCGCCGGCGGGGTGAGCCGGTCGTTGATCAGCTCGGTCATCCGGGCCAGATCGCTGGTGTATTTGGGGACGATCAGCACGGCCTCGGTGGGCTGTACACCGTCCAGCACCAGCCCGTCCCAGTACATCTTGAGCTGATACAGATGCAGCGGCTCTCCCTTGGTGGCTTTCAGCTCATAGATGACCCGCTTGTCGGCCCCCTCGTCCAGGACATCGATGCGGGTGCCGGTGGGCCAGACGGTCATCTCGTCGGTCACCCGGTCCTGGGGATTCACCGCCAGCAGGGCGCTGATCCAGCGGCTTTGCAGGGCTTTCTCGGTGCAGGCTTTGGGGTGGGCCAGGGGTGGGCCCTGCGCACGCAGCGA
>ERZ1090868.896-NODE-896-length-16366-cov-9.255778_pt1 | contig 16366 bp, 13 predicted proteins | sample MGYA00478475_ERZ1090868 | MGnify/ENA primary metagenome ERZ1090868 (study PRJEB33644, sample SAMEA5815747) | chicken gut metagenome | biome: Chicken; feature: Gastrointestinal Tract; material: Caecum | place: Ireland | collected 2019-01-01 | study: A study of the...
GGCTCCCCATAAAGAAACCCCTCGATGCTCAGCGCTCGAGGGGTTTCGTCTTATCTGGGTTCTGAAGAGCCGTCGATTGTCTGAATCGCTTGCCTAAACGAAAGCCGCGATCGCTTGGGCTTCGATCGCGGCTTCTGTTTTCATCGACCGTCAGTGACTGCAAGGGCGGCCGCTAGGACGGCGAGATCCTTTCCTTAAAGGAACTTCTGAAGCGTCTCGGCGATGGTCTTCACGCCTGCAACGATCTTCTCTTCGGGGACCGTCACGAACGACAGACGCGCCGTATTGTGCTTCGGATGGTTGGCGTAGAAGGCGAAACCCGGCACGAAGGCAACAGGCACCTCTGCAGCGATACAGGCCTTCAGAAGTTCGGTTGCATCGACATTTTCCGGCAGTTCGAGCCAAATGAACATGCCGCCCTCCGGGTGCGTCCACTTGATCTGCGGGTGCTTGGGCAGATACGTTTCAAGCGCATTGAGCATGCATTCGGCGTGCTGCTTGTAGATGCCGCGCACGTACGGCAGGTGCTTCTTCATCAGATCGAGCTCGAGGCAGCGGGCCGTAATGAGCTGCGTATAGGTGGCGGTATGCAGGTCTACGGCAGTCTTCATTTCGGAGAGCGCGTCGATGATGATCTTCGGCGCCATGAAGTAGCCCAGACGGAAGCCCGGCGCGAGTACCTTGGACATCGTGTTGAGCGTGATCGTGCGTTCCGGCGCAAAAGCACGCATGGAAAGCGCCGGTTTTTCGTCGTAGTAGATCTGACCGTAGGGATTGTCTTCAAGAATCCAGAAATCGTATTCGCGCGCCTTTTCCGCCAAGAGCTTGCGGCGTTCGACGTCGATCGAGCGGCCCGTCGGGTTCTGGAAGGTCGGCATGACGTAGGCGAGGCGAGCGCCGCGGCATTCTTCACCCATGGCGGCCGGATTGAGGCCCTGTTCGTCGCAAGGCAGTTCTACGAACTCGGGCTGCGAGAGCTGGAAGGCCTGAAGCGCGCCGAGGTAGGTCGGGCTTTCGACAAGCATCTTCGAACCCGGATCGAGGAAGAGGCGGGCGATCATGTCAAGACCCTGCTGCGAACCCGAGCAGACGAGTACTTCTTCGGGCTTCGTCGGCACGCCGTTTTCAGTTTCCCAATGCGCAAGTGCGGTGCGCAGTTCCATCACGCCTTCAACGGCAGAGTACTGGAGCGCGCGGCGGCCTTGGTTGTCGATCACCCAGTCTGCGGCTTCTTTGACGGCTTCGAGCGGGAAGCCTTCGGGGGAAGGCAGACCACCGCCGAAGCTGATTACCTCAGGCCGGCTTGCGAGTGCAAGAATGTCCTGGATGATGGAGTTGCCCTTGGGCTTGCCGATTTGGCTGAAAACGGGCGTGGGAGTACAGGTGTTCTTGCAGTCGCAGGTTGTCATGATTATTTCTCTTTGAAAAGGATGCGTTTGCGCTTCGTTGGCCGAAATGGGGCAGGCGAAGCCGAAGCTGTCCGCCGCCCGTGGCTCTTATCCGAGTACGGAGGTCTCGGCGTGGGAAGTAAGCGCAGGGACGCACGTTTTTGAAGCGATCCACGATCCATTCTATGTGCGGGTTCTTGTGGCGCACTGTCATTGCCCGTCATCGGGATCGCGCTATGTGAAGGTTTTTCGACGCAAAACGGGGTCGCATAGGTTGAGTGCCTTATTCGAGCTTCATCCGTACGGTTTACGAAAGCACGAGATCCCGATAAACATCGCTTCGAAGCAGCTGTGCGTCACGGATTCTCCTTTGACGACAGAACGAAAGACACACCTACCTTGGACTAGATCTAAAGGCGTAGAAAGTTAATAAAAGGTCTACAATTCGGATCCGAGGGAACAATAAAAGGGATGGCGAAACGGCATGCGAAAATCGGCCACTTTTGATGCTTCGCACGGGTGTTCGGGCGGCGTGTGCTCGTGGGGGGCGCTCGTCGCGCTCTTTTTCTTCGGCTGGATGTGCTTTGCGGCTGACCGGCTGCTTCTCAACCCCATGCAGCCGCTCATCAGTTCGACATTTGACGTCGGCAATGCCGAGTTCGGTCTCGTGATGACGGTCTTCCTCGCTGTCTACGGCCTCATGCAGATTCCGGTCGGCATCGCAGCCGACGTTTTCGGCTGCCGGCGCATTCTCATTGTCGGCATCGTTCTCTCGGGCGTCTTTACGGCGCTCTACAGCACCGCGGAAAGCTTTGCGATGCTTTTGGCGCTGCGCTTTTGCGCCGGTTTTTCCGAATCGTGCTACTACGGGCCGCAGTATGCGCTCGCTTCGCGCTTCATCCCGACTCACCGTCGCACGCTCGGCTTTTCGATCATCTGCTGCGGGCAGCCGATCGGCATCGCACTCGGGCTCACGGGTGCGAGCCTTCTCGCCTACAACCTCGATCTCGGCTGGCGCATTCCGTGCGCGATTTACGGTGCAGTGACGCTCATTGCCGCCATTGCCGTCATTCGGCTTGTACCGAAGGACAATGCGCCTCGCGAGCAACGGGCCGCCAATTCGCAGAGCGCGCAGATGCCGTATCTGAAGCGCTTGGGGCTGCTCTTTAAAAACCGCACCTACGTTGCGCTTCTCATTCTCGGCTTCATCGACATGATGGTCTTTCTCATGATGACCACGTGGGTGCCGGTGTTTCTGCGGGAAACGAAGCTTCTGAACGAGTCGGTTCTGAGCTGGCTCGCTTCTTCCATTACTTGGGCGGCGATTCCCGCCGCGCTCGGCTGGGCCTGGGTGGCGGACCGCTTCCGCTGCCGCAAGCAGCTTCTTGTCATTCTCTTTCCCATTGCGGCGGGGAGCCTTTGCTTTCTCAAGGTCGCCGACGGGGTCTGGGCGACGACCCTGGCGCTCGTACTCTACGGCGTGACCGGTAAGCTCGGGATCGATGCGATACTGACGAGTCTCATTGCCGATGCGGCGCCCGACAATCTGCGCTCAAGCGCGTTCGGCTTTTATAACGCCGTCTCCATGACGGGCGCGACCTTTTCGCCCGTCATCCACGGGATGCTTCGCGACGCCACAGGCTGCTGGGACGCGTCCTTCACGCTCTCGGTGTCGCTCCTTTTGATCGGCGCCTTCGCGTTGCTTGCCATATTCCTCAAGGAAAAGGTCGAGAGCGAAGCTTCGCGCGCATCGCACGAAGCGAAAGTGCCGAATGCCGTTGAAGCCTGCTCGCGTACGGAAGGACATTGATGCCGCTCTTCGAGCGGCGCCGGTGTGCTTTTAGGCTTTTGTTGCCGGTTTGGCTGCGCGCTTTCTCGTCGCTTTGGGCTTTGCGGCTGCAGCAGCGTTTTCGCCGGGGCGCCCGATTTCCACAGCCTTGAGGCGCGCCTTCTTTTCGGGCGCAGAACAGAATGCCGAGACGGGGCAGCCTTCGCATTCGGGGTTGCGCGCCTTGCAGCAGTAACGCCCGAAGAGCAGCAGCCAGTGATGTGCGTTGAGGCGGAACTCTTCAGGGACGATCTTGAGGAGTTTCGCTTCGACTTCGTCGGGGGTCTTCCCGCGCGCAAAGCCCGTGCGGTTGCATACGCGGAAGATGTGCGTGTCGACGGCGATGGTGGGCATGCCGAACGCAACGTTCAGAACGACGTTGGCGGTTTTGCGCCCGACCCCGGGGAGCGCAACAAGCGCAGCGAAGTCGCGCGGCACTTCTCCGCCGTGCTTTTCGATGAGAATCCGGCTCGCTTCGACGATGTGCTTGGCTTTCGTGCGAAAGAGGTTGAGCGTCTTTACGTACGGAATGAGGCCTTCAACGCCGAGTTCGACCATCGCTTCGGGCGTGTTCGCGACGGGAAAAAGCTTCGCCGTGGCGATGTTGACGCCCTTGTCGGTTGCCTGTGCCGAGAGCATGACGGCAACGAGCAGCTCGAACGGGGTGGTGAAGGCCAGTTCGGATTCGGGGTTCGGGAAGCGGTCGCGCAGCTTCCCCATGAAGGCGGCGCGGTCGGCTTTTTTGATCATGACTGTTTCTCTCTGGGCTTGGCGGTTCTTCAGTGCGCGGTCGGCGTGAATGGTTCAGCGCTTTGCGCCTTTTTTCGCGAGCGCCATGATGTCGGCAAGGAAGTTCTTGCGCTCGATTGCTTCCTTTTCGCCCGCATCGGCACGAAGGCGCTTTAGGCGCGCATCTTCTTCGGCGCGTCGCTTGACGCGTCTTGCCCACGTTTCTTCAAACATCGCTTTGGCACGGGCGGCGTCTTCGTCGCTCCAAATGGTGCCGGTTTCAACGAACTCAATGCAGTCCATCGGACAGGCGGGTGCGCAGAGCGCGCAGCCCGTGCATCGCTCGACGAGTATGCCGTGCAGATGCTTCGGTGCGCCCGCAATGGCGTCTGTCGGGCAGGCCTTGGCGCACCAGCCGCAGCCGATGCAGTCGGACGCACGCACGTGCGCGACGGCAAAAGGCATCTCCTGACCGTACTCCGGGTCGAGCGGCACTTCCGGTTCTCCCGTTGCGCGGGAAAGCTTCGCAATGCCACGCGCGCCGCCCGGCGCACAGCGATTGATGGCGGCGCGACCCTCTGCAATGGCGCGAGCGTAGGCCGCGCAGCCTTCAAAGCCGCACTGTCGGCACTGCGTTTGAGGAAGCAGCCGATCGATGGCTTCGGCTCGAGCTGAAACGGCGGATGCGGGGGAAAGGCCGGCGTTTTGCGCAGTCATGACGTCAAGAAATTTAGTGTGTTGCAGCGAAGTAAAAAGTCGGAAAGAAAGCGCCCGAACCGACGGTCTTTGCCGCATTCGGGCGCTTCACAAGCGTGATCTTAGCGTCGAGCGAACGCAAATGTGCTCAAAGAGGCAAAGGATCACCAGAAAGTTTCGACGACAAGCTGTCCGGGGCGGCCGAAGCGCGGCGACACAATGCCGCGGGTTTTGAGTTCGGCGCGCATTGCGTCGACAAATCCGGGGTTGCCGCAAAGCAGCACGCGGGCGTGGGTCGGGTCGAGCGGCCGCCCGACGACGCGCTCGAGTTCACCGGAAGCGAGAAGTGCGGGAATGCGTTCGCAGAAATCGCCTTGGCGCGACGGATCGGTTTCACGCGTCGTCGAAACGAATACGCGCAGCTTCGCTTCATCCTTGAGTTCTCCGCCAAGCTCGCGGGCAAGCACTGCTTCTTCGGCTTTGCGCACGCTCTCGACGAGCACGATCTCGGGCCACGCACCGCGTGCGGCGGGGTCGCGCAGAATCGAGGCGAAGGGCGAGAGGCCCGAACCCGTTGCAAAGAGCCAGAGCGTATCGCCGCCCGGAATGCGTTCGGGGAGCAGATTGCCCTGCGCTTCACCGTCAAGCAGCACGGTTTCGCCCGGTTCGAGCGCCGTGAGCCGCGGCGAAAGTTTCCCTTCCGGGACAGCCGTGACAAAGAAGTCGAGCGTTTCGGCCGACGAGGCCGAGGCAATCGAGTAAGCGCGCATGACGGGTTCGGCTTCGCCCTCGAGCGCGAGGCCGAGGCGGGCAAACTGCCCGGCCTTGAAGGTAAAACCTTCGGGCTTTTCAAAGCGCAGCACGAAGAGGCGCGGTGCGGCGGCGCGTTTCTCAAGAAGTTTGATGGTCTGCATGCTGGATGGTCCGCGTCTGCGGCATGGTGTCTGGTGAATGAAATCGATTCGCAATAATCGATAGTTTTCCGCAATTGTATCGCGGTTGCGGATCGGTGGATTCAAACGCGGGCCAAAAGAAGAGCCCGTCCGATCAAGTGGATCGTACGGGCTCTTGCAGGCGGCTCGGGCGAGTGCAGTGCGCTCTCAGTCCCAAGACTTCTTCAAGAACTGGATCTTGCCGGTTTTGCCGCGCCATTCGTCGGCATCGTCGGGGGCGGGCTTGCGATGCGTGATCGAGGGCCACTCACGCGCGAGTTCCGCGTTGAGCTCGATGAACTCCTGCTGATCTTCCGGCACGTCTTCTTCGGCGTAGATGGCCGCTTCCGGGCATTCGGGAATGCACACGGCGCAGTCAATGCACTCGTCGGGGTCGATCACGAGGAAGTTCGGGCCTTCGCGGAAGGCATCCACCGGGCAGACGTCGACGCAGTCGGTACGCTTGCAGCCGATGCAGGCTTCGCAGACAACATGAGCCATTTTTGTTTTTTCTCCAAGGAGTCGGTTTCAGCGTTTTCGGCCGGCGCCGCCCGCAGCGCGCACCGCGCAGGGCGAGCGGCTGTCGACCGCGGAATTTTTTCGAATCTTTGAATTGTATCGCGTTCAATCAAAAGAAAAACCGCCCAAAAGGCGGGTTTTCGAGTGGGCGATCGAGGGACTGCCTGCGGCTGCCCGTGCAGCGCAAACAGTCCCGGAAAACGCAATGCCTTAGCCGCGCGGCGCTGTGAGGTGCCAGTAGCGCATGCCGCCCGCGAGCACGAAGACCGCGCGGGCGGGGTCCTTACTCGCAAGAATGCGCGCAGCGGCATAGGCGCGAACGGCCGAGCGGCAGATGACGACGACGGGCTTGTCGGCAGGCACTTCGTCGATCTGTTCGCGCAGCTCGCCGAGCGGAATGTCGAGGCGCGGCGCATCGATTGCGTCTTCAGCGATTTCCTGCGGTTCGCGTACGTCTAGGAGCGTTACGCCGCGAGCGAGCGAAACGTCGTCGCCGAGGTAGGGCGTTTCACCCGCAAGGAGAACACGCAGCTCTGCGGGCTCGATAAAGCGCACAAGGCCCGAGAGAATGTTTTCGGCGATGTGGCCCGCCGTGTTGACGGGATCCTTCGGACTCCCCGTCTGCGGGCAGTAGCAGAGGTCAAGCTCGGCCAAGTCGTGCACGGTTGCATTAAAGCGCATGGCGGTGCTCACGACATCGATGCGTTTGTCGGCGCCCTCGCGTCCGATTGCCTGCGCGCCGAGGACTCGTCCGTCCTTATCAAAGAGGAGCTTAAAGACGAGATCGACGCTGCCCGGGTACCAGGCGACGTGGTTGCGCCCGATCACGGTTGCGCGGAAGAAGTCCTTGTGCGCAACGAGTCCTTCGTTCAGAAGCGCCTGTTCGCTCTTGCCCGTCGACGCCCAAAGCGTGCCGAAGAGCGAAATGCCGTTCGTGCCGAAGCCGCCCGGGACGGGGCGCGGCGTGAGGCCTGCAGCGGTATCGGCGGCCTTGCGGCCTTCCTTGACGGCCGTGCCCGCGAGCATCATCGGGCGCATCGCGCCCGTGTTCGGATCGGGGCTCGTCGCCACGTCGCCCGCGGCGAAAATCGACGGGTCGCTCGTGCGCATAAAGGCGTCGGTGAGAATCGTGTCGCGCGGACCGAGTTCGAGCCCCGCTTCTCGCGCGAGCTGCGAGCGCGGCATCACGCCTGCGGCGGAAATGACATCGTCAACGATGAGCGATTCACCCGTCGAAAGCGTGAGGCGAATCGTGCCGTCTTCGAGCTTTTCGGCCTTCGTGACGGAGGTTTCGGTGTGAATGAAGAGATTCTTCGCTTTCGATTCGGCCAGGCGAATGAACGCGTTCGAGAGCCCCGCATCGTTGCGGCCCATGATCGTGCGGCCGTATTCCATGAGGTGCACGGTGCCGCCGCGGCGAACGACGTTTTCTGCCGTCTCGAGGCCGACGGCGCCCCCGCCGATGATGCCGACGCGGCAGTTCGGGGTGCGGGCCAGTTTCTCTTCAAGACGCAGAGCGTCTTCCGGGCGCCAGAGCGGGTGCGCGCATTCGCGCAGACCCTCGATCGGCAGGATGCGCGCGTCGGCGCCCGTGGCGAGAATCAGGCGGTCGTAGGGCGAGTCAAACGTTTCGTTCGTCTGGAGATTGCGCACGCGCACGCATTTCTTGTCGCGATCGATCGAGAGCACTTCGTGGCGCTCGCGAATCTCGATGTCGTAAAGGGCCTCAAGGCGTTCGCTCTTTGCCGCGTAGAGTCCCTCGGGACGCACGACGCCGCCCGCGTAGTAGGGCAGCGCGCAGTTGGCAAAGGAAATCCGGTCGCCGCGTTCGTAAATGACGATCTCGGCGTCTTCCTGGAGGCGCTTCAGGCGCGTAGCGGCCGTAATGCCGGCGGCAACGCCGCCCACGATGACGATGCGCATGGGAAACACAATCCTCTTCGATGTTATGTGAAAGAATTCGATTCTAGGGCGTTCTTTCACGGCCAATCGCGCGAAGCCTTCTTCTACTAGGTAAGTCTTGCGTAGGATGCGCTCTCGCCCGTGAAGCCCGCCGCCCGCTCGCGATTCGGGCGGCTTCGACATTTCGGCGCCCCGGTTTTCGATATGAGTCAAAGCGATCCGATCTTCCCGAACGACGTCTCCCGCAAGATTCTGCACATCGACATGGATGCGTTCTATGCGGCCGTCGAGCAGCGCGACCGCCCGGAATTGCGCGGCTGCCCCGTGGCGGTCGGGCACGCCGACGCGCGCGGCGTCGTTGCAACGGCGAGCTACGAGGCGCGCCGCTTCGGCGTGCGAAGCGCGATGCCGAGCCGCAGAGCTCGCGAACTCTGCCCGTCGCTCGTCTTCGTCGAAGGCCGCATGAGCCACTACAAGGCCGTTTCCGCCGAGATTCGCGAAATCTTCAGCCGCTACACCGACCTCATTGAGCCGCTTTCCATCGATGAGGCGTATCTCGACGTCACGCACAATAAGCTCGGTCTTTCGCTCGGCGTCGAGGTCGCGCGCCGCATCAAGGCCGACATTCGCCGCGAGATTGGACTCGTGGCTAGCGCCGGGGTTTCCTACAACAAGTTTTTGGCGAAGATCGCCTCCGACTGGCGTAAGCCCGACGGGCTTTGCACCATCCATCCGGCGCGCGCTCAGGACTTTATCGACAAACTGCCGATCGAAGCTTTCTGGGGCGTGGGGCCGGCAACCGCCAAGCGTTTTCATTCGCTCGGGATCACGACGGGGGCCGAACTGCGCGCCATGCCGCTCGGGCGCCTCACGGACAATTTCGGCCAGATGGGCACGATCTTCTACAAGTTCGCACGCGGCATCGACGAGCGCGAAGTGACGCCCGAGCGCGAGCGCAAAAGCGTCGGCTGCGAAGAGACGTTCCCGGAAGACGTGCGCGGAGAGCGCCTTGAAAAGCACCTGGAAGCCATCGCCGAAGATCTCGCCCGACGACTCGCGCGCCACGGGTTCGAGGGATCGACTCTGACTCTCAAAATTCGCTTCTTCGACTTCACGACCAAAACGCGCAGCGTCACGCAACCGCGCGCTTTTCTCGAGAAGGATTCGATTCTTGAGGCCGCGCACGCACTCTTGGCCGGGGTCGAGATCCCGCCGGGCGGCGTGCGGCTTTTGGGGCTCTCGGTAAGTTCGCCCCTCGAAAAGCCCGACGAACGTCAGGGCTCGCTATTCGATTGAGCGTAAAACGCTGCGGGCCTTGTTCTCAAGGCCCGCGAATATGTGTTCCGTACGTTTGCGGCAGCGCGATCAGCCTTCGACGCGGGTCGAGCCGAAGAAGTCGCGGAACATTGCCCAGACACCGGCCTGCGAGAGCGCCGAAAGGAAGCACATCAGAATGGGCGCCGTAAAGGCGACGGCCGCCGGGAGTCCGATCGCGGCAAAGAACGCTTCGACGGCAAGCGTCACGACCGTGGCGCCGACAAGGAGCACGACGAGGTAGAGAACGATCGGGCCGAGATTGCGCAGGACGCCGAAAAAGGAGAAGAAGAGGCTCTTGCCGACAGGCTGCTTATTGAGTGCGATCAATAGCGGCGAAAAGGTTGTGAGCATCAGAAGCGGCACGTAAAGCGCGAATGCGACAACGAGCGCCGTGGTCGGGAAGTTCGCGTAAATCGACTCGAGGTCGATGCCTTCGGCCGTGATCTTCCACTTCTCGAGCGACTCGCGCCCGAGAATCGCAAAGACGGCAGAAACGATTTCAAGCCAGATCGCCGAGAGGATCCCGATCGTGAAGAACTGGTTGCGAAGCTTGCGGTCGGAAAAGGCCTTGCCGAGAACGCCGTACCCGGGCGTTTTGCCCGAAAGTGCGTCGCGTGCGCCGAGCCCCGTCAAAATCGCCCCGTAGGGCATCCAGAGGCTTGCGAGCAGCATGCCGACAATGGGCAGGCTCGAAAGAAGGCCGCTCGCCAAAAGCGAAAACACGACGACGCCCGTGTAGGCAAAGGGCTGCGTGCGCACGGCGCGGAAGGATTCGTTCAGCCAGAAGGTGCTCTGTCGAAGGCTCGATTGGGAGGCCATGAGTGAATGGTGACGGATGGAGATCGTAAGGGTGAAAGGATGTGAGAGCGGGCAGCGCGCAGGCGTCAATCAAAGCTCAACCGAACATCTCTCGAAGTCGAACAGTAAACGACGCAGGACGCCCGATAAACCGCATGCGGATGCGGTCTCGGGCGTCCTGTTTCCTCAAAGAAGCCTCTCGCGAGACTTGAAGACTGCCCAAGGCAGGATTACCAGCCGAATTCGATGAATTTCGGTGTGCCGAGCGTGCCGCTCGGGTTGCCGCCCGGATAGGTATCGATCGGACGGTCGGAGCGGTTTTCAATCTTGTAAGGAATCTTGGTCGAGCCCGGCGTCACCACGTATTCGGTCACGTGGTTGTTCGGGTCGCGGACGGCCTCAATTTCCGTGCGCTTGCTCGGGTGCTTCGGTGCGTGGCCGCGTTCGCGGTCTTCGCGCGCTTTGGCCATGTCTTCCTCGGTCGGCGCAAGCGACATGCCGGCGTCGGGCGACTTCGGTTCGAGCGTGCGCGCGGGCTTCGGCGCCTGCGCGCGAACGGCGTCAACGTCGCCGGCGTAAGGGGGCGGTGCATCGGGACCGGCGGCAACGGCAAGGCCCGAGGCGATTAGGAATGCCGTCGTGATGATTGTTTTTTTGAGCATCTTCGTTTTTCCCGAAAGTGGATGGGGCGCGGTACTCGCAAAGGGCGCCGAACACCCTGGGGGGCGCGGGAGGCGCGCTGGTTTTCAGCCAGACAGCCGAGCCGCTCCTCCGTCGGACTCGGATATCGACGCGCATTTTCGCGCTCTCTTCACTTCGTATTATGCCTCGAAGATCGCCCGCAAAGGCCTCGCGCAGCAAGTGTTTCGGCTATTCTTGAGCGCGCCGCGCAACACTTGATGCACCGCCATTTCGGCGCGCGCGGCTCTCGGGCGCAGACGCCCGCAAGAACCCATCCCTTCCGGCAACACCATTTGATTCTGCAGCGCACGTGCGTGCGGCGTATTTATGACGAAAGTTCTTCTGATTGACGGCTCCAATTACCTTTTCCGCGCCTATCACGCGCTCCCTGCACTCACGACGAGTGCGGGCGAGCCGACAGGTGCGATGAAAGGGTTTCTCGGGATGCTGAGCCGCGTGCAGACGATGACAAAGCCCGACCTCGCCGCGATCGTTTTCGACGCGCCCGGCAAGACTTTCCGCCACGAGATGTACCCGGACTACAAGGCAAACCGTCCGCCGATGCCCGACGATCTGCGCGTGCAGATCGAGCCACTCAAGGCGATTGTGCGCGAACTCGGCTGGCCGCTCGTTTGCGTTTCCGGGATCGAAGCCGACGACGTGATCGGCACGCTCGCGACGCGTGCGGCCGCGCAGGGCATGGACGTTGTTGTTGCGACGGGTGACAAGGACCTCTCGCAGCTTGTGAACGAGCGCATCGTCATTCTCAATACGATGAACACCAAGCTCTACGACCGCGAAGGCGTCAAGGAAAAGTACGGCGTCTATCCAGAGCGCATCATCGACTACCTGGCGCTCATGGGCGACAAGGTCGACAACGTGCCCGGCATCGCCGGGTGCGGTCCGAAAACGGCCGCGAAGTGGGTGAACGAATTCGGCAGCCTCGACGAAATCGTGCGCCGTGCCGACGAAGTGAGCGGCAAGATCGGCGAGAAGCTGCGCGCGGGCTTGGGCGAGCTCGACCTCGGTCGGGCGCTCGTTACGGTGAAGTGCGATGCCGAGATCCCGGGCGTCGATTCGCTTGAGGCGCTTCGGTTTGTCGAACCGGATGCCGCAGCGCTTTCCGCTTTCGGTATCCGTTGGGAGATCGGGCTCTCAACCGTGCTGCGCGCTGCGGCGGGCGGCGCCGATGCGGCCAAGCGCGCCGCGCAGGCGATCGAATCGGGGGAGGCGCTTTCTCGCGCGGCTAAGCTCGGTCGCGAGAAAGCCGCCGAATCGGCGGAATCGGCCGATGCGGCAGATACGGCCGCCTTTGCGCAAGGTTCGCTTTTTGACGAAGCGCCCTCGGGCGCAGAAGCGGCGGCTGCGCCCGTGAAGGCACTGCGCCCGCGTTCGGGCAAAAACGCTTCGAGCGCTGCGCCGCGCGCCGAAGTGCTCCCTGCTGCCGCGGCGACGCCGACGGCGCCCGTTGCCGTGACTGTGACGGCGCCCGCAGAAAACCCCGACGAAATTCCTTTTACGGCTCTCGATTCGCGCGAAGCGCTCGAGGCGCTTGCCAATCGACTCGCGACTTGTGCACTTCCTGCCGCCGTGGCGCTTCTTTACGACGGCCGCGCACAGAAGCCCGATTTTGCGGGGCTAGCGATCGCAACGAGCCCGAAGGATGTCTTCGTCGTGATGACGAGCGTTTCGCTCGGCTCGAGCGTGATTGCCGAGGTGCTCGGCCCGTGGCTCGCTTCGGATGCGCCCAAGGTCTTTCACGACGCCAAGGCGGCGCTGCACGTGCTCGCACATTTGAAGTGCGCCGTAGGCGGCACGATCGACGACACGATGCTCATGGACTACGTCCTTGAGGCGCATCTCGGGCACGAGCTCTCGAAGTTGGCCGCCCGTACGCTCGGGCGGCGCGTGCCGAGTGCCGAAGACGTGCTCGGCAAGGGCGCCAAGCGCCTTCCCTGGCGCGAGTGCGAAGAGGGCGCGCTCATGCGGCTTCTTGCCGAAGAGGCGGCGGCCGTGCGCGGACTTTGGTCGGTGCTCGATCGGCGTCTCGCGCGCGACGCGGCCTTACTGCGCGTCTACGAAACGATCGAGCGTCCGCTCATGCCCGTGCTCTTTCGCATGGAGCGCGAGGGCGTTGCGCTTGACTGTCGGCTGCTCCTCGAAGAGTCGAAGGAACTGGCCGTACGCATTGAAGCGCTCGAGCGCGAAGCCTACGAAACGGCCGGCCGCGAATTCAATATGGCCAGTCCCAAGCAGCTTGCCGAAATTCTCTTTGCCGAGCTCGGGTGCCCGGTCGTGAAGAAGACCGCTTCGGGGACGCCCTCGACCGACGAAGAAGTGCTCACGGAACTCGCGCTCGACTATCCGCTCCCGAAGATCATTCTCGAGTACCGCCGGCTCACGAAGCTCAGAAGCACCTATCTTGAAAAGCTGCCGAAGATGACCGACGGCGACGGGCGCATCCGCACGACGTTCGGGCAGGCAACGGCCGTGACGGGGCGACTCGCGAGTTCGGAGCCGAACCTGCAGAACATTCCGGCGCGCACGCCCGAAGGCCGACGCATTCGCGAGGCGTTCGAAGCGCGTCCGGGCTGGACGATCGTCGACGCGGACTACTCGCAGATCGAACTGCGCATCATGGCGCACCTCTCTGGCGACGAGGGGCTTCTCTCGGCCTTTGCGCGCGGCGAAGACATTCACCGCTCGACCGCATCCGAAGTGTTCGCGACGCCCATTGAACAGGTGACGAGCGACGAGCGCCGCATGGCCAAGGTGATCAACTTCGGGCTCATCTACGGTATGAGCGCCTTCGGACTCGCGCAGCAGCTCGGGCTCGACCGCAAGGTGGCGGCGGCCTATGTCGACGAATACTTCCGGCGTTTCCCCGGCGTGAAGCGCTACATGGAGCGCACCCGTGCGGCTGCAGATGCGGCCGGTTTTGTCGAGACGGTGTTCGGCCGCAGGCTTTGGCTGCCCGAGATTCGGAGCGGCCGACGCAACCTCAAGGCCGCTGCCGAGCGTGCGGCCATCAATGCGCCGATGCAGGGGACGGCGGCCGACCTCATCAAGCTTGCGATGATCGCGGTCGACCGGTGGCTCGCCGAGGAAAACCTGAAGACGCGCCTCATTCTGCAGGTGCACGACGAACTCGTGCTCGAGGCGCCTCCTGAAGAGGTCGAACGCGTGCGCACGATGCTCCCCAAACTGATGGCGGAGGTGGCCGAGCTTGCCGTGCCCCTCATTGCCGAAGTCGGTACGGGCCCCAACTGGGGGGCGGCGCATTGAGTAAGCCCGAAGAAAACGCTTACGGTGCGCGACGCTGAAGGGCGATCTGCGGCGTTAAGTTGAATGAGACGAAAAATGGGCGGCGTTTCCTATGAGAAAGTCGCCCATCTTTAATGGCGGTTCGTGCGCCGGCGGGTCGGCGCGACAAGCGCCTTCTAGTCGCAGCGGCCCGGGCGTTCTGGCACGAGCTTCAGAACGGGCTGCATGTCTTCGCCCCAGAGCGTCACGTTTTCGCCTTCGGCCGTCGCAAAGCGGGCTTTGCCGAGCGCGGCCGTGAAGCGCTGTTCGACATCCATGAAGGCCAGGCCGCACATGCGCATCGTCATTGCGAAGTTCGTAAAGGAAATCGCCTTGCCTTCGAGCTTGTAGCCGCCCGTGAAGCTGTTGCAGCCGCCGTTGCCGGAGACGCGGTCCTTCTCGAAGGCGATCGTGGGCGGAATTTCGCATTCGCTGTTGGCGCCCTCGGCCCACATGAAGGTCTTGCCTTCAAGCGCAGGCACGTCGCCCGCGGGGCCGCTCGGCGCAGTGGCGCAACCGGTGAGAAGAATCGCACAGGCGCCCAAAGCGGCGCCGAACTTCCATTGCTGCATGTCGAGAAACTCCTTTTTGATTGGTGGGAGCCGCGCCGATTCAGTGTCCGAATGTCAAATGACTTCAGAAGAGACGCGGCGCGAATGCAGAAATCTTAGCCGCTCTTCGGCTATTTCGAGCGGTTCTTTGACTGCTTCGGCGCGCCGACGCGTATCAAGCGGCAGACGCAAAAAAGCCGGCGCGCGTCAACGAAAACGCGCGCCGGCCCGATCTTCAGAGGTCAAAGACCTCGGCAAATCGCCGCTGACAAATCAGCGTCGGACTTACGATTCGCCTTCGACGTAGGGTTCCTTGTTGAGGTCGCCTTCGAGGTTCGTCACGACGAGCGCGGAGGCAACGTCGCCCACCACGTTGATCGACGTACGGATCATGTCGAGGAAGCGGTCGATACCGGCGATGAGCGCCACGGCTTCGAGCGGAATACCGACCTGCGTAAAGACGATCGTCGTCATGATGAGGCCTGCACCCGGAACGCCGGCGGTGCCGACGGCGGCGAGAACGCCCATCAGAACGACCGTGGCCTGGTCGGCGATCGTGAGGTTGATGCCGTAGACTTCAGCCGCAAAGACAGCGCACACGCCCATGTAGACGGCCGTACCGTTCATGTTGATCGTGTTGCCGAGCGGAATCGAGAAGAAGGAGACGGCCTTCGAGGCGCCGAGCTTGCGGGCGGCAACGAGGTTCGCGGGCAGCGCCGCGGCCGAGGAGCACGTCGTAAAGGCGATGAGCCACGGCTCGAAAATGCCCTTGAAGAACTTCTTCGGGCCAGTCTTCGCGAGGATGGCAACCATCGGCGCGAGGATGACGATCACGAGGAAGGCGGTGGCAAAGAAGGACGTCAGAAGGAGCTTGAAAAGCGGAAGCAGGACGGCGATGCCGTGCTGTGCAACCGTGTAGGAGATCAAGCCGAAAACACCGATCGGCGCGTAGAGCATCACGATGCTCGTCATGCGAATCATCACGTCGCCGACGATCGTAAAGAAGTTGAGCACGGGCTTGCCGCGCTCACCGAGCCCGGAAAGCGCAAAGCCGAAGATCACGGCAAAGAAGATGATCTGCAGCATGCTGCCCTTAGAGAGGGCTTCCATCGGGTTGATCGGCACGATGTCGAGAAGCGTGTCGACGAGCTTGGGCGAAGTGACGGCCTTCATCTGCAGGCCTTCGGTCGAGAGGTTGAGACCGATGCCCGGCTGAATGAAGTTTGCAAAGAGCAAACCAATTGCAACGGCAATGGCCGTCGTGATGGCATAGACGAGCAGCACCTTGATGGCGACGCGCCCGAGCTTGGCCGTGTCGGAAATGCCGGCAGCACCAGCAATGATCGTGGCGATGACGAGAGGCACGACCACCATGCGGATCAAGCGGATAAAGAGCTGACCGAGCGGCTGCAGGTAGCTCTGCGCGAACGACGAGTCAACCATGGCGCCGACGATGATACCGAGCACAAGGCCGATCATCATTTGCCAGGCGAGGCTGAGACTCTTTTTATTGGAGGACATAGTTTTCTCCACCTTAGCGATTGATTGGATTTTGTGTTTTTGTCAATGCCGGCGCTTCGCGCGCGCGACCGCTCGGAAGCTGTTTGCCGCTCTCGCGGCCCCCCAACGGCATTCGCCAACGACCTGCAAGCGGGCGAAAAACGCGCGGGCAACAGGCCGTCCAACAGGAAATCGCTCCCCGTTGTTTCGATTGTATGGGGG
>ERZ1090868.898-NODE-898-length-16365-cov-10.490681_pt1 | contig 16365 bp, 8 predicted proteins | sample MGYA00478475_ERZ1090868 | MGnify/ENA primary metagenome ERZ1090868 (study PRJEB33644, sample SAMEA5815747) | chicken gut metagenome | biome: Chicken; feature: Gastrointestinal Tract; material: Caecum | place: Ireland | collected 2019-01-01 | study: A study of the...
GGACTTGAAGCTACTGTAAAGTTTCAAAAATGCTTGATTTTAACCTATTTTTGCCCGATTTTACCTCATTTTTAGCAAAAATCAAACCATGTGCCAAACGTGTGCCAAATCACACAACAAGCGATTCCGACCTTAAAACTTACACAGCCGCCGACAAACTTCGGCGGCTGCAACAACTTATATAATAAGTATATTATTCTCAAAAATAAAAATTAAATTGACAATATTGTTAAAGGATGATACAATAGCTATGGAGGTTAAATATGGACTACTCACAATACCCGTTGAGCGGTAAAATGTATGGCGGCTCCGAGAAGAAAATTGGTATCCTCATCGATAATGAGAAATATATTGTTAAATTTCAGAAGGATTCCATGACAGGGTTGAGGTTCAATCATGTTTCAGAATACCTGGGGTCTCACATATTTGCCTTGCTCGGCTTTGACGCACAGGAAACTTATTTGGGCACTTACAACAATCAGAACGTTGTAATAATGAAGGACTTTCTTTCAGCCGGCGCACAGTTCGTTCCCTTTAATGAGGTAGGTGAAAGTTCTTTGGACGTCGACAAAGAAAAAGTGCAATATACATACACCGACATTATGAAGATGCTCCACGCAAATAAGAAACTGACGGACGTAGATAAGACCATTGACGTATTCTGGGACATGTATATAGTTGACGCCCTAATTGGTAATTTTGATCGCCACGGTATGAATTGGGGGTTCATAAAGAAAGATAACCGCTATTCCCTCGCCCCCATTTTTGACAACGGCTCTGCCCTCTTCCCGCAGATGAATGACGAAGAAGAAATGCTGCGCATAATTAACAACCAGAAAGAAATTGATAAAAGAGTTTACGAGTTCCCAACTTCGCAGATTAAATTGCGAGGCAAAAAAACTTCGTACTATAAAGTTATAAACAGCCTGCAATTTAGAGAATGCAACACAGCTTTGTCGCGCATTCACAGTCGCATAAATATGGAAGCGATATATAAACTAATTGACGATTTAGATTGCATAACACCGACACACAAACAGTTTTATAAAGTGATGCTGCAAAACAGATATGAAAGAATACTTAAAAGCTGCTACGAAAAACTTGAAGGAGTTTAATTTTGGAACGCATAACCGAAGGCGTTATCTGCCTTGAACAGGACGATGTTGTATATCACCTGTGTAAAATTGAATATCACTACTTCGACGACGACAAAGAGAAGTATGTCTTTATCCCATACTGGAATATTATAGATTTGTTGCCGAACGATATTTTTCAGGGCATCCCCGGACTTGATATGGAACTCCATAAGGATGTGTACGAACGCGACGGCGTACCCGTATTTATATCGGAGCGCACGCCGTCCGTAAACAGGGAGGACTTGTGGCAATTGCTGGAACAGTGCGGCATGACTTATCTGAACCGTCTTGAATGGCTGATACGCACCACAATGAGATACTTCGGCGACAACCTGTATGTCATAAGATACGAAGAAAGCAGGCGAATTGATAAGGTGAACGACCTTACAAAGTTTAATTACAGCGACAAGATTGCCCTGAATACAATATTTTCAATGAGTGGCAAGCAACAGACCATAATCAAGATTCTGCTGCGAATTGTTGCAAGCGGCAGCTGCCTTACAGCGGACGAACTGCGCATTGACGATAAAAACCGCAGAGATTACTTTAACCTTTTATATGCGCTCAACCACAAGGCTTTTGCCGACGGGAGCATACAAAAGCGCGGCAGGGCAAAGATTGCCGTGAGCGTGCCAAAACTCGATGAAATTTACAACCAATACTGTGCAGGTAAAATTACGAGGGCGCAAGCTATGCAGGCTTTGAACATTCCCTCCGCCTCTACTTTTTACAGACGCATTGCCGAATATAAGAAGACATACAACAGACAATAAACTGTTTATCAAAAATAAAAATTAAATTGATAATATTAATGCCGCCGCGGGATAAATTCCCGCGGCGGCATTAATATTTCGTCAGTGATTCGCTTATAATTTAATATTTTTGCGGCACCAATCTTCGGCAAATATGCGCATACACTCGTCGCGGTAGGCGTACCAGAACTTCTCTATGCCGAGCATATTGACAGTGTCTTTAAACCTTCTGTATGCACCCTTTTCGGATAGCGCTTTCAGCAATTTCACCTGCGCTTCTTCGGGCTGCTTATACGCAAATTCCTTCATCACCTTATATTCATCAAAATCGTGCTTATCGGGAAGGCGCAAAAGCTCATCGGTGTCGTATTCTTCAATGTCGGTATCGGAATATTCGCTATCCAATATTATCTCTCTGCTCTTTTTATCGTAATAAAAAGTCATATCGTCTGCCGACATTTCAATGGCGTTGCAGACATCTTGCGTGAGGCGCCTAAAGCTCTCCTCATCGAAGAATGTTTCTTCTTTCACATATGGCTCATCCAGTCCGTGTTCGCGCACGAATTTATTAAAAATCCATTCTGGAGAGTCCATTAAAAAGCTGTAAAGTTCACTTCTTGCCTGCTCTGCCGACAAATTATGATTATATTCCCCTACTCTGTCGTCGACCTTATCGTTCTTCTCCTCTTCCTCTTGCGTCCATTTTTCATTGCGCTCCCATAGAATATCCGCCTCAATAGGGAACACCGTGAAATAGAGCGCGACCATGTGTTTGCAAACTATTCTTCTGCCTGCTGCGTGCGGGCAGTTGCACGATGACTTGCGCGGGTGCTTATAATCTATCTTTACGGAATACAGTTTTTGCCCGCGCACTTCGCCCGAAAATTGTGTTTCACCCGTCTGAACGCAGGAAACAACTTTACAGTCGCGGTAACAATCGTACCCGCGCCAAACGGAATTGCCGCTGGCGACGCTTAAAATACCCATAATTTTCTCCTTTGTCTATATTTTAAATATACCAAACAGGGATCTGTAAAATATTCTCACGCAGTGCGCCGGGCAGGGGGCAGGTACAGATTATTGCACCCGTGCCGCGCCTCTTATCGGGGATACCGTCCAGAACGGTAAATGCCGCCGTTTCATCTGCCGTGACGCGGGTGACCTGTTTTATCTCAATCGGATATAGCACCCCGTTTTCTTCAATTATCAAATCTATTTCCCTCTCGCTCTCCACGACCTGCCCGTCGGACTTTACTCTTCGCTTGTCCTTGCCTCGGTAATATGACACGCAGTAGCGATAATCTATGCCGCGGTTTGAGTAAGATTTTAAAATTTCGGAGATGACAAAAGTTTCAAAGAACGCCCCGCTCATGGCGCCGACAGCCAACGTTTCGGGCGTGAGCCACCTTGTGAGGTATGCCGCCAGCCCCGTATCTCTGAAATATATTTTTGGTGTTTTTATCGTCCTTTTGAGAACGGACGACTGATAGGGTTCAAGAAGGTATATTATACCCGAAGCCTCTAAGATGGAGATCCAATTTTTGACGGTAGTCTGGTCTTTGCCTATCTCGTCGGCGATATTCGAGTAGTTGAGCACCTGCCCTGTGCGCGCGGCGACAGCCACCATACATCTGCGGAAATCATCCAAATTCTGCACAGCTGACAATCTACGCACGTCGCGCTCTAAATAGGTCTTTACATAGCTTGCGTAAAAAGTACCCCAATCGACGTCGCCGTTATACAGTTCGGGATAGCCGCCCCTGTGTATTATCTGCCATATATTACCGGGTGTTTTGATATTTTTTGCCCGTTCGGCAATGTATTCCATTGTAGGCAGAAACGGGCGCGAAAAACTATCCCCCGTAATTTCACGGAGAGAAAGCCCCGCAAGCTCTATGATACCGACTCTGCCCGACAGCGATTCGGAGACACCTTGCATAAGTTCGAAAGGCTGCGAACCCGTGAGGCAATACAGCCCCCTTTCTTCGCTTTCGTCACACTTCATCTTTATATAGCGAAAAAGCCCCTTTACAAGCTGCACCTCGTCGAAGATGACGGGCGGAGGATTGAGCATCATAAACATATCCGGGTTAGCTTTTGCCTGTTCTTCTATGAAAGGGTCATCAAAGGTGACATACTTCCTGTCCCCGAACAGATTTTTTATCATCGTAGACTTGCCCGTTTGCCTTGCGCCCGTAACAAGCACACACTTAAACGTTTTGTCTGTTTTTACGATCAAATCTTCGGCACTTCGCTTGATGTAGTTCATCATAATCCTCCCCTATAGTAAAATTTGCGACTAATATCGAAATAAATTCGAGATTAGTCGCATTATACATCATTTAATAGCAAAAGTCAAGCGGCGAAAAACTCTATCGGGTGCTGCTCGTATCAAATTTTACAACTTTTCCCTTCCGCCCCGTTATCCTCCTTCGAGGCGCATTAAAATAAAGCCTGGCAAACAAAATGCGACCCAACCCCGCGGGTTACGATAAACGGCGGGCTTTTTTTTAAAAAACGGCGGCGGGCTTAATTTTTTTTTATAAATTTCGGGGGGGGCGGCGAATATTAATCATGCGCCGCCCGCCTTTATATGAGAGATACAAATTGAGCAATTAAAGTTGATTACTCTACCTTTTCTTTGCCTGGCCCATCAACAGTTGTCTTGCGGTTTTTTATCGCCGAACGAATGACGAAGAATCCCCAGACAGAAAAGCCAGCAACAACGACGCAGTTGACCGAAATGAGCGCAATCTTCCAGTACGCCATTGCATACCGATAATTAAAACTGTTTACCATATTGCTGTTCATCGTGGTGTACAGCACGTTTTTTGCCGCGTTGCGCAGCATTGTTACATCGGAAGCAGACGAGCTGTCGTAATCGGACCACATACGCGCTTTGTTGGAACACAAATTGAGATCCCCGCCGGCGTAAATCATCTGTTTTGCATCCATATATGCGCTGTTTTCGTTGTAATCGGAAATCACTGTGCCCTTGAAACCCCATTCGTTACGCAGAATTTCAGTTAGCAAGCGGTAATCTCCTCCCGTCCAGCGCGTGCCTATGCGGTTAAACGACGACATCATGGTTTTTGTTTTTCCGATTTTTACCGTCATTTCAAAGGGGCGAAGATAAAGTTCGCGCATTGCCTGCTCAGTTACCCACGAACAGCCGCCGTTTCGATGTGTTTCCTGTTCGTTTACGGCAAAATGTTTGACATAACAGTTTACGCCCTTGCTTTGACACCCTTGAACTTCAGCCGAAGCAATCATGCCCGTAAGGAAAGGATCTTCGGAAAAATACTCGAAATTTCTTCCGCCGAAAGGCGAACGGTGAAGATTTACGCCGGGAGAGTACCAGCCCGAATAGGGCAGTCCGTCCTCCTCGGCTGTGCGGCGCGCACCCCACAGAGCTTCTTCGCCTACGCATTCCCCCATTTCGTAGATAAGGTCGATATTCCATGTAGCACTCATCACGACTTGCGAAGTATATACATTATTACCCTTCCACGTATCATCTTGGGCAATGAAGTTACACCACCCGACCGGGCCGTCCGATTCGAGAGTCATAGGCTTGTCTATGCGATCGAGCATGACAGTCTTGAACGCACCGTTATTATACAATTCTGCCATGTCGTTGACACTGAGCGCGTTAAGAATTTCTTCCCAGAGCGGGTCGTTATAATCGGCATAATACAAACCTGTTTCGACATCTTCTTTGAGTACTCCCGCTATTGAAACGGGAGCCGCCCCCTGCTTAGGCATTGTACTGTTTGCCGCTTCGGGATTATTATGCGCACGATCGGCTATCTGCGCAAGCAGTTCAGCCGTAGCGTTCCTGTCATCATCCTCAGGGGCATCGGGAAGAACGCTCAAATCGCTGCGCGACATTAAAAAAGTTAACCGCGCATCCGAATCGAATGCAGAATTTTCGCAATCGGTAAACCTATTCTCCACCTTATTACCGGTAACGGGATCGCTGCCGTAAGTTATATCTGCAGAAACCTTAAAGGGTATTTCGGCACGCACAGTATGTGCATCGCTGCTCACAAGCAGGGAATAATCTCCGCTTTCTATTACATATCCCGTAAAGCCGCTTTTTCCCGTATAGTCGTAAGACGCAATATAATACGGATCGAATGAGATTGTAATCTGACATTCGTTGGGCTTATCGGCGCCGTTTGCGGCATCTTTGGCAAACGCAGCCTTATCTGCCGCAGGGTAAAGTTCAGGGGTTTTCGCAAAGCCAACCAAAACCTCGTAAGGCTTTTCAACACCGCCCTCCTCGTATGGCAATTTTGCGTATAACTGAACCACGTCCTTACCCTTATACGACCCCGTATTTGTAACTTTTACGGTAACTTCGTAATCGCCTTCGGAACCGATGGCGACGTTTTGTATGGACGACGAATCGGTCACTTCCCAATCGAACGTTGTATACGAAAGCCCGTAGCCAAAGGGAAACACGACATTTTCTTCATACCAGATATCGTTACCGTTCCTTTCGCGTTCCTGTTCGGCGCGCGTTTCCCAGTAGCGATAACCCATATACACACCCTCTTCATAATTGACGAAGTGTTCTGTTGAGTTTTTATTTGTTGATACGTCAAAGTACACATCGCCGTCCTTTACGCCGCGCTCCGAAAAGTTATAATAGGTGGGATCTTTGGTAAAATCCGCCGCCCAGGTATCGGTAGTATGACCAGAAGGTGTGACCGTTCCGTTTAAAATATCACCGAGCGCCATAATGCCGGTAAGACCGGGACCGCCTATCCATATGCAGGCATCAACGCCGTATTCTTCAAGAAAACCTGCCTCAATGATATTGAGCGTATTGAGCACAACTATGACTTTGTCGAAATATTCGCCGACATGCGTCAACAAATCGCGTTCATCGCTGTCAAGCGAAAGATAATGGCGCGTACCTGCCGTTTCGCCCGTCTCTTCGACGGGTGTCATGGGGAGATCCGAGCCTTCTCCGCCTATGCGCGAAAAGACGACTATTGCTGCATCATTATATGACGAATAAGAAGAAGTTACATCCGTCCCGTATCTGCCGATATTCGTTTCGCCCGTATCTATCATGGCCTGAGTATTGCCCGTATCGAGATCGCTGGAATTTGCCGGCCTGGGCTTGCCGGAACGCGCATCGTCTTCATAAAAAGATTTCAGTACAGGATTATACTCGAACCCTGCTTCGTCCATGGCGTCAAAAATTGTTTTTTTTGTAAATGTGGTATCTCCGCCGCCCGAACCCGAGCCGCCGTAAACGAGGTTTACGGAATTTTTACCGAATATCGAAACGCGTGCCCCGCTCTTCAAAGGCAAAGCATCGTTTTCGTTGCGAAGCAGGATATCCCCCTCCGCCGCCACCCTGCGCGTTACATCCGCAGCCAGCGCATTTGCTTCGTCCTTGCTTTCCGTTTGCGTTTTATAATAAACCACCGCATTTTCCTTATCTACCTCGTACGGTCTGTCGCCTCCTATCGCGATGCTTATTATGTTTGAAAAATGGCTTGCCAAAACATCTATTACGATAAGCAATGCAACAGCTATTGCTGTGACGATAAGCCATACTTTTGCACCTTTTGATTTAAATATATTTTTCACTTTATCCTCCGCTTATCAGATTTTACCTATCAGATTATCTTCGACCGGAGTCCACGAAAGCACTGCGTCCGTGCAGATGTATAAACAATCTATCATGGGCGCTTCGGCATACATGGTGCCGCCGAGATCGGTATTGTTTGACACGATGAGGTTTATGGTGTTATTGCCTTTGACCAGCGGAAGAGCAACCGTAATTTCATGGTTGGTGAAAGGCCGTTTGCCATATTCGTTTTCGTCGGCGACATCAACCGCCCCATCCAATACTATATCGGAATAAACGAGATCTTTTCCGTTGACACATATGGTGAAATTATCGGGATTGAACGTCATGTCATAATATTCTACCGAAAGTCGCAGAATAAGCACGGCATCGGAAACATCCCTGTCGGAAACGATATTGAAATCTATCGAAACATTGGGTTCATAGAGGGAAGCGACGTAAAAGCCGTTGCTTGCGCCCGCCTGGCCCGTTTGCTGGCCGACGGTTCCTCCTATATCGTTGATTATCAGGTCGGTACCCGAAGCGCTGCTTGAATATCCGTTTCCCTCTTTGCCGGTAACGTCGGTATATTCCGCTTCAAACGTGAATACGGTGAGCCATTTTGCATATACGGAAGTATTTTCGTTTATGCTCTGCTGAAAATCAAATTTTATCGTGCAGGCGGAATCTGAATACCAGTCGGCAAAATAGTATCCGTCGCGCACAGGGGCGGCGGGAGCCGAAGGCCTTCTTCCCGTTTTTATGCGTGTGGAATAATACACGCCGTCATCGGGCGCGCCGTCATAATTAAAGTAATAGCTGATAGATACCGTATCATCGGCCGAAACTTCTTCCCAGCCGGCATAGAGGGTAAACGATTGATTTACGGTTGCAGCGAAGTCATAGGCCGTTGTGCAAACTTTATCGGTGTACCAGCCCGTAAACAGATAATTGTCACCGCGATCGGGATCTGCCGGCTGCGACACCGTGCCACCTATTTCAACCGTCACTTGTGTTGAAGCACTTCCGTCATAGTTAGGGTCGAACGTCACGGTCACATCAGTCTGTTCCCAGCCTGCGTAAAAAGTTTGACTTTGCGTTATGCCATAACCGAAATCGGCTTCGTCGGTTGCGGCCTTATCAGTATACCAACCCGTAAATTCGTACCCTTCGCGCGAAGGATCTGCGGGCGGAGTTATCTGCGCGCCGCTTTCAATTTCCTGAACAATAGATTGAGGCGCATTATCGTAATTATAGTCGAATGTTACGGTAAGAGCCGAACTGCCGCACGCGGCAAGAAAGAACAATGTGAATACGAGCAATGCACACAGCAGAGTGCTTACGATTTTGATTTTTGTTTTCATACTTACTCCTTAATAATTCAGGTGCGGACAATGCCCGCAGCCAACGTGAACATGAGGCGGAACGGATCGCCTTTTTAAAAACTTTCCGCTCCGCCCGTTGTTCAGAACATAAGCCGTTCAAATGAATAAAAAATTATTTGTTTGTCTTTCTGCGGCGGATGACGATAGCCAATCCTATTATTGCGAAAGCGGCCGCCGCGGCTATTGCCGTGCCTTCGATCGCTCCCGAACAGCCTCCGCCTGTGCCTGTCGCCTTTACGTCGGTGACCGTACCGTTGATCACCCAATATCCATCGTCATTGATTTCGATGGTGGGCGTTACGCCGTCTTTACCGTCGGTGCCGTTTGTACCGTTCTGACCGGCCGCAGGAACACCCGTATCCTTTCCGTCGATAAACCAATTGCCGTTCTCACCTATCTCGATGGGAGCCACACCGTCGTCGGCAACAACTATCTGCTTTGCATACGAGAATGTAACCGTATTCCTGCCGCTTGTTGCCGTTACGCCTATTACGAAATCGTAAGTACCCGCCTTGACGGGCGTACCTTCAATAGCTCCGTTGGCCGAAAGAGTAAGACCTTCGGGAAGTTCGCCGGAAAGGAGCGAATAGCCGATATCGGTATAACCATTGGCTTCGGTTATTACGGTGGTGTTTATCGTGCCGTAGTATTCTTCGCCTTCCTTAGCGGGAGCATCTTCATCCCATGTAAACGCATCGCTTACGCTTAACGTATATGTTGCTGTGCCGGTTATCCAGCCATCAACCGTACATGTTACGGTAAATTCGTAATCGCCGGGAAGCCCTGTAACTATACCCGTTACCGCTCCGGTCGTTTCATCTAAAGCAAGACCTGCGGGAAGCTGCCCATCGGTTACAGCATAAACGACTTCGGTTGCGCCATTGAGATTTTCTGCCTTCATAGCTACGGAGAAGTTTGCATTGACGCCCTGACCCAAGGCCTGTGTACCGCCTTTGCTCCATTCAACGAAGTTCACGCCGTTGCGATTTGTTACGCTGTTTGCGGCCTGATAAAGCGTGGTCTGCGCCGACTGTCTCGCATAATAATACTGATTCCAGTTTGCTACCTGCTTGTTGACGCCTATGTAATCTGCGCCGACTTCGCCCGTTTCGGGATTTGTGACTTTGTCGTTGAACACAAATTCCTTATCCGCATAAACATCGCCGCCGACCATTACGCCGCCCTTGCCGCCGCGGAGTTCTTTATTCCACGTGCCGGAAACTTCCCAACGGTTATAATTATCGTTTACGTGATTGTTGCGGAGCATGAGGCCGTTGCCCGAACGGATCATGAGATCGGTAGAAGCGCACGCCTTGGTACCGGGTTCCGCATCGGTTATGAATATGCCCTTATATCCCCATTCTTCCTTTGCTATGCCGGTAAGAAGGCGATAGTTGACGTTGCAGGGTTCGCCGCATATCCTAGCAAAGCCTGACATCGCCGAGGACGCCTGTCCTTCCTGCATACACATCTGGAAAGGCTTGAAACCGCCTTCTCGCCAGGTTTGTTCGGAGCCCCAGAGGAAAAGCACCATGCCGTTGCGCGTGCTTTCCTGGTCGTTGAGAGCGAAATGCTTCAGGAAAGCGTTCAATCCCCTGGACTGTGCGCCCTGAACGACCGCAACGCCCATATAGCCGGCGTGTATGCCGTCCTGCGAATAGTAATCGTTGTTTCTGCCCGAGAAAGGAGAACGGTGCTGGTTCATGCCGGGGCCGTACCAACCCGTATAGCCCATATATATGCCCATGTTTGCCGTAATAATGCCTTCCATGCGGGCAAGTTCGGTGTTCCATGTAGAAGCTATTACCACCTCGTCGCACCAGTTGTGCGTCTGGCCAAGCCTGTTGGGTCTGTCCTGATCGCTGCCCTGCACCTTATTTATCGTTTCGAGAGGCGCAGTGGTGAAGTTACCCTGTTCAATGATTATTTTAATTTCGTCCCAGGTGAGCTGGTTCATGAATTCTTCCCATGCCTGCCGACCCGTTTTGCCGTCCCATACTCCGCCTTCTATCGGCGTGGTGCCGTCCGGATCGATGCCGGCCATATCGGAAAGAAGATATTCATATTGTCCATTGGCGTCAACAACGCCCGTACCCTGCGTCCAGCCTGCCGGGATATCGTTTTCATCGACATACCACTCTTCTTCCGTCTCATCGTAAAGGGGCGTGCCGTTTTCGTCGAGAATGAAGTCGGCGTCAAAGCGGGCCGTCATAAGGACTTCATCGATAAATTGCTGACTTAACGTCATATCGGCTACCGTGGGAGGCGCGGGATAAGATGCAACAAAACCTTCAGTCCTGTTCATTCTGGTCATTTTTGCGCCGTTCCCATTGTTAACGTTATACGTCTGCCCTTCTGGAGCATTTGCGTTATGCGCCGCGTCGTCGCGGATAGAGTTGTATTGCGTGCCGTATATTCCCTCTTCAACATCAGAGAATTTATTTGACACGGCATTGTCGCTGAAATCATCGAGCTGCTGATATACCGCGCCCGTACCGGTACCGAGAGCAAACTCGTATTTATCCTGCGCATCGGAATTATTGCCGTCTATGGTTGCAAGATCGACATGCGAACTGTTGGAAGCATATATGGTATAGTCGCCGTAATCGAGTTCATAACCACGCGTACCGTTTTCGTTCGAATCGTCGAAATCGTACGATGCCATGTCCTGAATATTCGCTTCGATAGTCAGCGTCTGTTCTTCACCCGGAGCAAGTTCTTCCGTTTTGCCGAAAGCGATGAGGCGCATGGCGGGTTTTTCTATACCGTTTTCGTAGTAAGGAGCGCTTACGTATATCTGCACGACTTCTTTGCCGGAAACTTCCCCCGTATTGGCGACAGTAGCGTCGACGTAAAGTTTTTTATACTTTTGTATCACTTTTGATACGCCGTCCGACGAGGCAAAGTTCGAAGGATCTTCCGCAGCTTCGGCAAGCGTTATCGTCTTTGCCGCGTCGACATACACGCCTTCGATATTTATCGAAAAATCGGTATATGACAGGCCCGAGCCGAACGCGTGAGTTATAGTGTCTTCGTACCATGCCTTTGCCGCCTCCTGAGCGGTCATGCCTTCATACCCGGCAGGAACAGGCTGATTGCCGTTATATACATCCTGATAATACGTTTCGACATACTTATATCCGAGATAAATATCTTCCTCTATATCTATACCGTTGAGACCGTTAAAACGAGGAGCGGCTATATCGCTTGTATGCGTGCCGTCCGGATACAGATAGTTTGAAGCGTATTCGGTCGTAGTTCCTTCCTGTCCCGTAAAAGGATTGGTATAGGTCACCGTTTTGGGGAAACCGAAATGTTGGCGGTTGTATCCGAAATTCTGCCACACCGGATCTGCCGTAAAGTCTTTGAACCATTCATCGGAAACCTTACCGGAGAAGTTACGCTCGCCGCTTAAAAGCTTGGGCAAAGCATGAATGCCCGTTTCGCCGGGACGTCCTATCCATACTATGGCATTGATAAGGGGATCCTGTTCCAGATTATACGTTTCGAACGCGCACGACATGTTAAGAACAAATACAATATGTTTGAAATTCTGCTGTTCGACGTATTTGACGAGGGCCTGTTCGCTATCGGTAAGCTGAAGTTCATGCTTATGTACATAAGCGCCTTCGTCATCGGGCGACGATTCGTAACTATACCCCTCGTCATTGCCGTCATAAAGGTCTTTATGTTCCCAGCCCTGATCTTCGCCGAGATATGTTTCCTTTTCCTCCTCTTCTATGGCTGTGCTTAAATCGGCCATTTCTCCGCCCGCCCTGCCTATTACGATAACGGCTACGTCGTTGTACAAATCGAACGACTGCTCTACTTTTCTGCCGAAATCGGTGCGCTCGACTCCGCGCGTATCGCGAGCTTCGGCACGATAAAAATCTGCAAGGGCCTGATTGGTTTTAAAGCCGGCCTTTTCAAAGGCGGTAGAAACGCTGTCCGAAACGTTTGTGTTGTTCTGAAGGTTATTTTCGATAGATCCGAAAACACTTATCGTTTCATCGCCTTTCAGGGGAAGTGTACCGTCATTTTTTAGAAGCACGCTTCCTTCGGCATTGAGCTCGATGTTGAGCTCCTCCGCCGCTTTTTTTGCTTCATCATAAGAATCGTAATCGGTATAATAAGTACCGCCGTTTTCAGACATAGACTGCGCCGAAGCCGTCCATGCCCCTCCAAGCGCGGCCGTACCGCTTAATCCGACGAGCATGCAGGCGCTTAAAGTAATCGCCGCGCAGCGCTTTTTTAATTTTTGCATATTTCCTCCTTAATAACTTTAAATATAAATAAGACCGGCCGATCTTTATTTACTTTTATTTGTCACCCCGCGTGCGGGGAATTATTATACTTTCTCAACAAAATAAAAAATGTTGCCACCGCGCCGATCGTTACCGCGCCGACGGCAAAATCGATTATGATCAGAGCCGTCTGCCACGGCGCAAGCGAATACGAAATAAACGATCCGGGCGGAATTTTATTCATTGCATTGCTGTTCACTACCGCATAACAGATGCCATGTACCGCTTGCCTTAAAGCCTTCACGGCCGTAGCGCTTGACGTATCGGCGAACTGTTTGCCGCCGCTCATGCATACGTTGCCACCCGAACGAATCATTACGTCAGGATTCATATCCGCCCACTGTTCGCGCATATTATCCGTAATGACGACCCCGTTGAAACCCCATTCTTCGCGCAGTACATCGTTCAGCAGTTCTTTATTGCCTCCCGCCCATGTGCTGCCCACACGGTTGAACGACGACATTATTCCCTGCACGGCCGAAACGGTTTTTTGCTTCATTTCACCAGCCTTATCGTAATATCTGACGATTTTTACCGAATTTTTAATGCACATTTCGAATGGTTTAAGGTATAACTCGCGCATCGTCTGCTCACTTGCCCAAACCGAGCAATAATTACGCAGATATTCACCCTCGTTAAGCACAAAATGCTTTAAATATACATTTAACCCCTTGCTGCCCGCACCCGAACATATTGCCGTGCCGAACGTGCCCGTAAGAAAAGGATCCTCCGAAAAATAATCGTAATATCTTCCCGCAAAGGGCGAGCGATGAAGATTGAGCGCGGGCGCATACCACCCGTTCATGCCGTATTGAAGAGCTTCTTCGCCGCAGATTTCGCCGAATTTATAAGCGAGCATTTTATTCCACGTTTTGGCCATAACGGGCGCCGTACAGCAAAGCGGCAACCGAATGCCGTAAGTGACATAATCTATCGACTTATACTTTATCCCCATAGAACCGTCCGAATTGATGGATGCAGGCAACCCGAGTTCGGTTATACCGCATATACCGCGGCCGTTTTTCGACACAACTTCGAGCATCTGATCTACCGTCCATTGATCGAGGTAAGTTTGCCAAATAGAATCGCCGTATTGCGTTCCGCGAAGATCTATAAGTTGCAAACCGTTGTCCTTACCCATAAACGGCATTTCGTCATCATCGTTATTCATCGAACCTATATCATAATTTTTAAAAAGCTCTATAAGCTCATTCGGGGCAGTTTTGTCGGCCTCGTCGGGAACTTGCGGAAAAGTTCCTGCCCAATCGGCCCGCGAAAGTTGCGAAAACGACGGACTGATGCCAGTAAGGGTAACATCGAACGCGTTCGTAGCTGAACGATATAGCAAGCCTTCATCATTGTGTGCATATTTTTCAGATTTCCTGGGATTATTTTCGTCGAACAGGATTGTCTTGGGATTATTCCACTCTATAATCTGCTCCCCGCAAACCGCGGCAGCATCATCGCGGCAAAACACAGTTTCATGCGAATTCAATCGGAGAGAAATGCGGTATTTTCCTCCATCGAGCACATAGCATCCCGAATATTTATCGTCGTATGAAGCCATATCCTCGATGTCGATTTTCAGCTCTTCCACGCACTCTTCACCCGGTTGCAGTATCCCTGTCTTTGAAAAATCGGCAAGCACTACAGCAGATTTTTCTATCGCATATTCGTATTCGGATTCTTTTCCGTACGGCGCGGTATAATAAAGCTGAACCACACATTTGCCAGGCACATCGCCCGTATTTTTCACACAAACCCGCACATTTATGCTGCTATCAGTCACTTCGTAACCCGAAATATATTGCTTGAAAGTAGTATATGAAAGTCCGTATCCGAACGGGTAAACGACAGCATTATGATACCAATTTTCGCCTTCATTCAAAGCGCGCGTTTCATAATAGCGATAGCCCGAATAAATGCCCTCTTCATAATTCTGGAATACATACTGCATAGCATCGCCGTTTGTGCGAAGATTGTTTTCGGCAATAGATTGGGGTGTAATATTGACATAAACACTGTTTGACAAATGTGTATCTGCGCTGAGTTCAGCCGAATCGCGCACATACTCGCCGCCTGTAAGATCGGCATGGTTGGGATAAACCGGATCCGACGTAAAATCAGCCGGATAAATATCCGCCAATCTGCCCGACGGATTTACCTTTCCGGTAAGAATATCGGGAAGGGCTGAAAAGCCCTGCATCCCCAATCCGCCGACGAGCAATGCCGCATCGATAGCTTCGTTTTCTTTTATAAAGCCCAATTCCATGGGATTATCGCTGTTAACAACAAGTATTATTTTTTTGAACCCCGCAGAACACACTTTTTCTATCATTAATTCTTCTGCAGAAGTGAGTTCGAGGGAATGACGCTCCGGTGCATAGCCGTATTTTCTGCGCGCATCTTCGGATAATCCAACCATTTTTTCGTTGCCGTAAAAAGCGTTATCGTTCATAGACTGCGGCATATCGGCGCCCTCGGTTCCCTGACGCATTATCCATATAAGCGCCGTATCCGACCAGGAGGCTGCATCGCGAACCTGTTCCGTAGAAGGCACATATTCGGGCAACGCCCAGTCGTTTGTCCAACGTCCGACTTTCGGCGGCGACTGCATATATTCCGGCACACCTTCTTTGATGAGCCCCGACAATTCTTCGTTAATGACAAATCCGGCCTCCATGAGGGCATCCGCCGGGTACAGGTAATCCCCTGCCGACGACGAAGAACCGCTTTGAGGGGCGCAATACGGTGAATTTTCGAATGCCCAGCCAAACACGCTGAGTCTGCGTTCGCTTGTGTTTAACGGAAGAGCATTATTCTCGTTTTTCAGAAGAACTATCCCCTCCTCGGCGACCGCGCGGTTGAGCTTTTTCATCTGCGCCGAAGCTTCTTCGGGATTATTATATGTTTTTGTGTAATATTCCGCACCGAGATTCTCGGTGCCATCGGCTTTGTCTATTATTATCCCGCCTTCGCCGAAAATGTAATTCATTGTAAGCGAATAATAATTCGCCACGATATTCAGGGCGACGGTAAAAACAATAATAATGACCAGAAGCGGAATACTGATTGTTGCTATGCGACGTAAAAAATATTTTTTATTCATTTTTATGCCACCGATATTGCAATCAATTAACATAAAATTGTGGCATATTGCAAAAAGATGTTATCTTCCATGCGCAAATTGAATATACC
>ERZ1090868.899-NODE-899-length-16351-cov-6.754173_pt1 | contig 16351 bp, 21 predicted proteins | sample MGYA00478475_ERZ1090868 | MGnify/ENA primary metagenome ERZ1090868 (study PRJEB33644, sample SAMEA5815747) | chicken gut metagenome | biome: Chicken; feature: Gastrointestinal Tract; material: Caecum | place: Ireland | collected 2019-01-01 | study: A study of the...
AGTAATACTTTTCTTATGATGAGGTAATCAAAATGGATAAATTTCCCGAAGGAAAATACTTAGCGACTGTCAAAATAGGCCCGAAAGGGCAAATAGTTATCCCAAAAGAAGTACGCGACATGTTTGATTTAAAAAGCGGCGACTCTCTGGTTCTTATGGCAGATAAATCGCAAGGCATCGCATTGCAGCCGTTCTCTTACCTGAGAACGTTCTGGGACGCAGTTAATCAAATTAAGGACATGGATGACGAGAAAAAATGAATGCCCTTATCGTTGAAAATCTCACAAAAAAATATCCGTCGTTTTCGCTCGATAAAGTCAGTTTTTCGGTGGCAAACGGACACATTGCCGGACTTATCGGGGCAAACGGAGCCGGGAAAAGTACAATTATAAAAAGTATTCTGCAGCTTGTTTCCGCAAACGGTAAAATAACTGTTTTCGGCAAAGATATCTCCGATAACGAAATTGCAATAAAACAATTAATAGGATTCGTCGGCGGAGGTTTCAGATTTTACCCCATGAAAAAACTTTCCTCGGTACGAAAAATTTATGCCGCTTTTTATCCTGCATGGAATCAAGAGAAATACAACAACTATCTTTTGCAGTTCAACATTTCTGAAAGCAAAAGGGTAAAAGAACTTTCCGACGGCATGAAGATTAAATTTGCCCTTGCGTTAGCCCTTTCCCATGGAGCAAAACTGCTTATACTGGACGAACCGACAAGCGGGCTCGATCCCCTGTCCCGCGAGGAATTTTGCGACATAATGCTGGCGCTCGTAAACAGCGAACATGTTTCAGTATTGTTTTCAACACATATAACATCGGATCTTATGCGCATTGCCGACGACGTAATTTATATTTCCCGCGGAAGAGTACTCGCCGACTGCCCTCTGCGAGAATTGACCGCACGCTACCGGATCGGAGTATTCGATACACTTCAACAGGCAGAAGATGCGAAAGCCATTGGTATAAAATCTGTAAAAAGCGGCTATGAGGGGCTGCTATTATGCAATTCGTCAGCCATGAATGCAAATGCAAAGAAAGCTACGCTCGACGATATAGTGATTCATTTAGAGATCGCTGACAAGAGGAAATAAAAATGTTGAAGTTGATAAAAAAGGAAATATTGCTCTGCCTTCACCCTACCTCATTTATTTTTTTGAGCTTTGCTTTACTAACATTTGTTCCGAACTACCCGTATGAAGTTATCTTCTTTTTCTCTTGCCTCTCCGTTTATTTCAGCTGCATAATGTCGCGGGAAAACGTCGATTTTGCATTTACATGCGCTTTGCCTGTAAAAAAGAGCGTTATCCCGCTCGCAAAAATTCTTGCCGCCGTCGGATTGCAATGCATATTACTGTTATTAACAGGCATTGCCGGAGCCGTCAAAGGCGCGGTATTTCCCGTTGAAATATTTATCAATCAGGCGGGACTTTCTGCAAATATAGCCATGCTCGGAAATTGCGCAATTCTTCTCGGCACATTCAACATCATATTCTTTCCGCTTTACTTTAAATCGCCCGAAAAAATAGGCGCGCCTTTTATTATAAGCAGTATTTTTATGTTTTTGCTTATATCATTATTTATAATTTTGCGTTGGACCACTCCCCTGTTTTCACAAATATTAAACGGCCTCAATACGGAAAACACTCTTGCAAAATCGGCAATGTTGTTAACAGGCTTCGGCGCTTATATAGTTTTAACGGCAATCGGCTGCAAAGCATCTATGAATGCGTTTCAGAAAGTCGATGTATAATTTTTAAATAGCAGAAACAGCCAAGTCGTACCGACTTGGCTGTTTATCGTTATCGGCGCAAGACAGCGTTAAGCAAAAAAATAAACGGGGCGGTTTCTGTCCGCAACCCGTTATTATTTTTTTGATTAAACTAAAAAAATGAGTAACCAAAACAAAATTTTGGGCTATCATTTTTTGAACTGCCCGACAAGCTGCTTTGCGTGTTCAAGCGCCGCAGAAGAGGAAACGCTTCCGGTAAGTCTGACAATTTCGTCAAGCTTCTGTTCATCGGAAAGCCGTTTGACGCGCGTCACCGTTTTTCCTCCCTCCTCGGATTTATATATAAGGAACTGAGCATAGCTCGCCGCGCATACCTGCGGCAGATGCGAAACTGCAATAATCTGCGTATCGGCGCTTATATCGATAAACTTCTGCGCGACGGTACGCGCTGTAAGACCGCTTATCCCCGCGTCGATTTCGTCGAAAATATATGTCGAAATACCATTTATGCCTTTGAGTTGGGTCTTTATGGCGAGCATAAACCTGCTCATTTCGCCGCCCGAAATGACTTTGTTCAATGGTTTCAGCGGCTCGCCCTTATTCGCGGAGAACATAAATCTGACCTGATCGGAGCCGTTGGCGCTGTTGAGATTGGCATTTTGTCTGTCAAACGGAATAAATTCAACTATAAAATCGGCGTTTGGTATGTTGAGACTTTTGAGCTGTTCAACAACATTTCTCGCAAACATTGCCGCACATTTTTTTCTTTCTTCCGAAAGCCTGCAACAAAGTACGAATATTTTATTGTCGGTTTCGCTCAGGTCTTTTCCGAGCTTTTCAAGCTGTTCGGCGCTGTTTATAAGGCTGTCGTACTTTTCAACTGCTTTGTCAAGATAGCCGAGGACGCTCTCTTCGTCGGCGCCGTATTTTTTCATGAGCGAGCGCAAAAGCTCGATGCGTTCCTCCACTCGCTGCGCCTCGCGCTCGTCAAACGAAACTTCGTCGGCGAGGTCGCCCATGCTCTGTGCAATGTCGGAAGCTTCCGCATACAGATTTTCAAGGCGGGAATAAATTTTTTCATATTCTTCGCTGAGATCGGAAATTTGGGCTATCTGACGCTGAGCGACGGCAATCATGTCTGTTACACCGCCGTCGGAGTTAAAAATCTGCGCCCCGCCGCTTAGGGACGAGAGGATTTTTTCGGTATTGTTTATAAGGTTGCGCTTCGTCAAAAGCTGCTCATATTCGCCCGGCGTAACATCGGCGGCGCGTATCTCATTTATCTGGTATTCAAGAAGATCGACCTGGCGGGCGCGCTCCTGCTCGTCGCCGCCCAACTCGGAAATTTGCGAAAGTATGCTCTTTTTATGGGAAAGAGCGTCGGCGAGCTGACTTTTTATTTCGTAAGCGACATCGCCGCAAAGCCCGTCGATTACTTTAAGTTGATTGGATTCACTGAGTAGAAAAAAATGTTCGCTCTGGCCATGCACGTCCACGAGCCGCGAAGTGACCGACTTCAACATGGCGGCAGTTACGGCGTTGCCGTTGATTTTTATGCTGCCCCTGCCTTCGAGCGAATAAGTGCGCGAAATTATTATCTGTCCTTCGCATTCTATGTCGAGCTCTTCGACAGCTTTTGCCGCGGGACTTTGCGGGTCTACGTCAAACTCCGCCCTGACTGAAGCCTGACTTTCGCCATAACGGATCATAGATTTATCCGCCTTGGAACCGAGGACGAAATTTATGGAATCGAGAATTACAGATTTACCCGAACCCGTTTCGCCCGAAAGGACGTTGAGACGCCCGTCAAACTCTATGTCGGCGCTGTCGATGAGCGCGATATTTTTTATCTGCAACCTTGATAACATAAAAAATTATCTTACGTATTCCTTTAACCTGTCTACGAGAACGGCAGTATTTTCGTTGCTGTCGACGACAATCAGAACGGTATCGTCACCCGCAACAGAACCGATAATTTCAGAAAATTGCAGCGAGTCGACGAACGCGCCCGCAGTCGAACCGTTTCCGCGCATGGTTTTAATGACAATTATATTATTTGCGTAATTTATGCTCTGCACGCATTCGCGGAAAAGATTGCGCATTTTGTTGGTGACGACGTCGCCCTCACCCTCTATGTATGCATATTTATATTTTTTTGTAGTACCCGCAACTTTATAAAGTTTAAGGTCTTTGATATCGCGCGAGATGGTAGCCTGCGTAACGTTGAAATTGAGCTTGTTAAGTTCTGCGCAAAGCTCTTCCTGCGTTTCGATATCCTTTTTTGAGATAATGTCTAAAATGGTTGCCTGTCTTGCGTTTCTGTGCATAATCATTTGCTCCAAATATTGAGTTTTATCAATAGTTTATTGAAAAAATTATTATCGAACGAAGTTATGAAGCTGACTTTGAACGGCGCCTTTGTTACTACAATCTGATCCATGTCCAAAAGGCAATCTACCGTAGTTCCGTCAATTACAATATTAATCGCGCCGCGCTTGTCCGTGCGAGTAAGAGTCAGAGTTGATTTATCGCTGTAAACGACGGGACGGGAATGAAGCGAATGGGCGCAGATAGGCGTCATGATAAACGCATCGATGTCGGGGGTTAAAACCGACCCTCCCGCCGCGAGCGAATACGCCGTCGAACCCGTAGGCGTGCTGACAATCAGCCCGTCGGCAGTATAGTTGTCCACGACCGCGCCATCGATCGCCGCGCGCAGGTTTATAGTATTGGAAAATTCGTTTCCCGATGTGCACCGCTGAATGACAAGGTCGTTTAAGGCATAATACTCTTTGCCCGCACAGCACACTTTGAGCATGCTCCTCTGTTGCAAGGCATATTTGCCGGCGCTTATCATATCGAGAGCTTTGCCCAGCTTTTCAGGTTCAAATTCGGCGAGAAATCCCGTGTGTCCGTAATTTACGCCGATGATTTTGACCCCTCGGCGACCGCACGCCGAGGCGATGTTGAGTATCGTTCCGTCGCCGCCGAAAACCATTAAAAGGTCAAGCCCGTCAAGGTCGCTTTCGCCGCCGACGACCGAATATTGCATTCCACGTTCGTTCAGCGCCGCAAGCACGCTTTCAATATAGTCACGCTTGCCGCGGTAGTTTTTTTTAAAATACAGCCCCACCTTCATCATGTGAATAATTATACCACCAATTATACAAATATGCAAGAAAAGTACGCTAAATATTTATAATTTAACGTACTTTTTTTATAATGTAATATTTTTTATAAGTTTGGCAAAGTCGACCGCTTCGCCGTTTTTGACAAGTTTAATAAGATATTCCTTGTTCTTTCCTTCGCGTATGGGCGCGTTGGTGAGCGCCACGGGAGCGAGCAGACAGTTTTGCGCAAAGTCGTAAATTTTTTTAATGACCCGCCTGTGCACCGCGGGCTCCTTGACTATTCCGCGCTTGCCGACCTTGACTCCGCCACATTCAAACTGAGGCTTAATGAGAGCTATAATGTACTTCGCGTCGCATAGTACTTCGGAAACAGCATCTAATATGAGTGTAAGCGAGATAAAACTGACGTCAATTACTATTCCGTCAAGAATTTCCGCAAACATCGGTTTATTCAGCGAACGCGCGTTGCAATTATCGTAAATGACTATATTTTTGCCGAGCAGACTTTTATCGAGCTGATTTTCGCCCACGTCTATGCAATAGACCTTTTTTGCGCCGTTCTTAAAGAGGCAGTCGGTAAACCCGCCGTTACTCGCGCCGATATCGGCAAAAACACCGCCCGAAACAGTCACATTGAAATCTTTGAGCGCCTTTGAAAGCTTATATCCGCCGTTGGAAACATAGCTCTCCTCCCTTTCGGCAAAGGTAATCACGTCTCCCTCTCTGACGTCGTAAGACGGGCTTACATTTTTTCCGTTTACAAACACAAGTCCGCACGATATGGCATCTGCGGACTTTGTGCGCGAACCATACTTTTGTGAAAGATACTTATCTATGCGCATTTCCTATTATGTAGTCGCTGACCTTTTTTACAGATATTCCGTATTTTGAAATGAGTTCGCCCACGCTGCCATGGGGAATAAATTCGTCGGGATAAGCAAAATTTTTTATTCGTTTGCCGCTGCCTGCATAATGGCAATCGACAAGAGAGCCCAACCCGCCTATGAGCGCGTTATCTTCCATAGTAATTATATTGTTATGGGGCAGCTCGTCGAGCATGGCGACGTCAAGAGGTTTTACGAAGCGAGCATTTATAACGCAGCAGGATATACCGTTTTCATACGCTATTTGAGCGGCAGCCATAGCAAGACCTATCATACGCTCGCCACAGGCGATTATCGCGTAATCGTCGCCCTCCCGCAAAATCTCCCACTTTCCGAACTCGAAACGATTTTCGCTGTCGAAAAGTTTAAACCCGTCCTTGGGATAACGTATAGCGAGCGGCGCGCCAAAATCAACGGAGGCGAGCAGCATTTTTTTGAACTCCTCGATATCTTTTGGAACAGCAATAGTCATATTCGGCACGATACTTAGATAAGACAAGTCGAATTCGCCCTGATGGGTTTCGCCGTCAGATCCTGAAATACCGGCTCGGTCTATGCAAATGGTCACCGGCACGTTCTGACTGCAAATGTCGACGACTATCTGATCGAAAGAACGCTGTAAAAAGGTTGAATATACCGCATAATATGGACGAAGTCCCTCTACCGCAAGCCCTGCGCACACAACGGCGGCATGAGATTCGCATATTCCGACGTCGATTGAACGCTCGGGATATTTTGCAAAAAATTCCGAAAGCCCCAAACTGGGCGTCATTGCAGCCGTAACGGCGACTATGCGCTTATCGGTCTGCGCCATATTGCAGAGCGTCTGACCGAGAACGGCAGAATATTCGGTAGATTTTGTATTGCCGGCTGAAATTCCGTGCGTTTCCTGCGGGTTTTCCTCGCAATAGCGATACCCCTTGCCCTTGATGGTTTTGACATGAAGAATTATAGGTTTTTCATGCAACTTTTGCTTGATCTGCTTAAGCTTATCTATCATCAGCCGCAAATCGTTGCCGTCGTAAACGCCGTCGTAAGCGAGCCCGAACCGCTCGAAGATTGTTTCGTGGCGCAATTTTTTTGCACGCTCTTCATTCTCCGTGTTGCTCAGCTCCTCTAAATATTCATGCATGGAGCCTACAGTCGGCGTTATCGACATATGATTATCGTTTATTATAATAAGAATATTGGAGTTGATTTCGCTTACGCTGTTGAAAGCCTCGTAAACAAGCCCGTTGTTGAAAGAGCCGTCGCCGATAACGGCGATTACGTTGAAGTCCTCGCCCTTTATATACCGCGCCTTGGCAATTCCGAGCGCCGCGGAAATTGAAGTTCCCGCATGACCCGTGTTATAGCAGTCGTATTCGCTCTCCTCCCTTTTGGGAAAACCCGAAATACCGCCGAGCTTGCGCAGCGTATCAAATTTATCCGCCCTGCCGGAGAGCAATTTATGGGTATAACACTGATGCCCGACGTCGTAAATAACTTTATCCTTAGGAAAATCAAACACATAATGAAGCGCGACGGTAAGTTCCACCATACCGAGGTTGGAAGAAAGATGCCCGCCGTTTTTCATAACGGTTTCAATTATTTTATTTCTCAGCTTGTCGCACAGCGCCGAAAGCTCTGCGTCGGACATGCTTTTCACATCAGGAATGTTATCGCCATTCATTTTAATTTTTTACCCGAGCCTTGTCTTTATGAAGCTGACGAAACCGTACAAAAACGACGCGTCCCCCTCAATTCCGTCTATTATCTTGATGCAGTCGTCGCCTATAATGTCGACGCGCAGCTTACAATTGTCAAGTCCGTAAACTTTTATGCCCGTGAGCTTGCCCTCTTCTTCGTCCTTTCCGAGGCTTTTGCCCAGCTTTTCAAAATTGCCCGTGACGTCGAGAATGTCGTCGGTGAGCTGGAAGAGATAACCGAGCTTTTTGCCGAGCTCTTTAAGCTCGGAATAATATTTTCCTCCGTTGAGTATCGACGGAACGACGACAGCCGCCATGAGAAGCTTGGACGTCTTGTTTTCGTAAATAAATTTGAGCGTTTCCTCATCGGCTTCGGCGTCTTTTTCGTGAAGCAGGTCGGCAGACTGCCCCGCAATCATGCCGTGGATGCCGGCGCAATCACAGATATACTTTGCCGCAGACACATACTCGTTGCCCTTGAAACATTCGCCAAATAAAACGGAATACGCGGTATTGAGCAATCCGTCGCCCGCCAGAATGGCGTTGCCCGCGCCGAAAACCTTATGATTTGAGGGTTTTCCGCGGCGGAAATCGTCGTTATCCATATCGGGCAGATCGTCGTGGATAAGCGAATAGGTGTGAATGAGTTCAAGGGCGAGGGCGTAATCCATTACCTTGTCCGCACCCGTGCCGATAATGTCGGCAACCGCCATCATGAGGACGGGACGCACCCGCTTGCCGCCCAATCTGAGACTGTAAACAAGGCTGTCGCCGAGAACGGACGGCGTACACTTATTGAGCCCGTCGCAGAATTTTTCGAGGTGTGCGTTGAAACGTTCGAGGTAAGACCGATAAATCTTATTGAAATCAGCCAATTTGTACGCTCCTTTGCGCGGCGGCGAGGGTGTTATACAGCAGCATCGTTATCGTCATAGGCCCGACCCCGCCGGGGACGGGCGTAATATACGAACACTTGTCCTTTACGTTTTCAAAATCGACGTCTCCGCATAGTTTGCCGTTTTCGTCGCGGTTCATGCCGACGTCAATTACAACCGCATCATCTTTTACCATATCGGCTGTGATATACTTTGCCCTGCCTATCGCCGCGACGAGGATGTCGGCAGAGGAGCAAATCTCTTTGAGGTTGCGCGTTTTGCTGTGGCAGACGGTAACTGTCGCATCGGCATTGAGCAGAAGCATCGCCATAGGCTTGCCGACTATGTTCGAGCGCCCAACCACTACGGCGTTCTTACCCTTTATCTGTATTCCCTCCCTCTCCAACATCTTCATTACGCCGTTTGGAGTGCAAGCGACAAGACAATTATTATTGAGACAAAGGTTGCCGATATTGCTTTCGCTGAAACCGTCGACGTCCTTTTCGACGGGTATGAGCGAGAGTATTTTTTGCGCGTCGAGTCCCGCGGGCAGCGGAAGCTGAACGAGAATGCCGTGTATCGCGGGGTCGGCGGCCAGCCCGCCCACAAGCTCCTCCGCCTGGCTCTGCGTCGTGTCGGCGGGGAGATAATAGGCGTAAGATTTAATGCCAACTTCTCCGCACCCCTTTATTTTGTTGCGCACGTAGACCTGCGAAGCGCCGTCGTCGCCGATAAGCACGACGGCGAGACCTATGTCTTTGCCGTAATTTTTTTTATACTGCGCAACGCCCTCGGCAATTTCCTGCCTGAGAGCGCGCGAATGAGCTTTTCCGTCTATAAGCTTATACATTTTTTCCTCCGCTTATCGCCGACAGCACCCCTGTTATAAAAGAGGCGCTCTTTTCGGAAGAATATTTCGACGCAATATTTGCCGCCTCGTTCAAAGAAACCTTGTCCGGAATGTCGTCCATGTACAAAATTTCGGCGAGGGCGATGAGCATTATGCTTTTATCCGCGGGGAAGATGCGCCTTTCGGGAAAAGACACCGAATGCTCGTCGAGAAGCCTGATAAATTGGTCGCGATGTTCGTTGATTATGGAAAGCACGCTTTCGCAATATTCCTTGTCGTTGTCGTCGAGTTTGTTTGTGCGGTACAGCGCATTCTTCAAGCCGATGTCCACACCGTCGCCGAACTGCGACGAAAAAATAATCTGAAAGAGCGTTTCCCTTGCGATAGTCCTCATAAATAACCTTGAAGTAATTTTTTACACACAAAATATTCCCTTAAAAACTTTAAGGGAATAGGGTTTGAATTATTTTTAAATAATTGCGTTTTCAGGAAAGTTTACATCCTGAATATGAACGTCGACCTTATCAACCTTGTATTTCGTCATCGATTCAACGTTGTGTTTTATGGACTGCTGTATGCGGAATGCCAGCGAGGGCACATTGTAACCGTAGTCCACCTTAACGCTGATATCGGCGACGATGCCCTGTTTTTCAAAAAACAGCTTTATACCCTTGCTCTTTGTATTGAGAAGGCTTACGCCGTCAACTTCGGAGACCGCGAGCGACACAATACCGCTTACGATGCCCGCATTGTAAGAAATTTTGGCCTTCTGGGTGTTGTCGGGTCTGATATGCGCCATAAATTTCTCCTGAATACAGTTAGAATGCGTTCTGACGATTATTATAGCACATTATCTGCCATTTTGCAACACCTGAAATCAAATTTGTGAGTAAACGGGCATTATAATTATATTGGTGGGAGCAACGCCCGCTTCGTTTCTTAAAAGATTGTATATCGAAAGGGCGGTGTCGGTCGTCAGTTCATCTGAATTGATGAAAACGTTTACGTTTTCTGAGTCCATGCCGATAGAAACTACTGCGTCCGAAAAGCCGAGCGATTTAATCATGGTTTCGAGCACGAGTTCGTCTTCCATTATTTCGATGATCTGCAATTTGAGGTCGACTGCCTGCTCGTACCTTTCGCTGCCCTCGTCGTAGAGTTCGATTACGCTGTCGAGCTGCAAAAGTTCTTCACTGCGCGTAGTCGTGCGCTCTGAACGGTAGGTCGAAAAATAGTTCGCCGTCGTTATCGCGCCCGTATCGGCGGAAGCGTTGTTCGTGACGAGCAACACGTTGAGTACCGCCGTCACTGCGAGTAAAAATACCAGCGATGACATGATGATAATTTTTTTCTTCTTGGTCATAAACCTCTCCTTATTAATTCATAGCGTACACGGCTATGATATTTTTATTTATTCCAAGCGCCGTTGAAACGGCGTTTATTATGTCGTTGCGCACCATTATGCTGCTGCCGCCGTCGCAGACTACGACGACGCCTTCTATCCCGTCCTCGCCCTCGGTCACGTAGGCGCGGCTGTCGCCCACGCCCTCGATGGACGACAAAATAGCTTCGAGCCGCACCTCCGTCGCGCTTTTGTCGGCGGATGCGCCTACGGTGTCCTCATCGCCTCCCTGATAGAATATTACGACGATTGCTATCAGCACAAATATGAGAGCCAAAACAATCAGCAATGTTTTGTTGGCTTTTATCGCTTCAAGAAGTTTTTTCATGTACGTTTATATTTATATAGCCCAACTCCCTCAAATATGATACAACTTCGTCAATTAGATCATTTCCGACATTTTCGGCGTAAACCGTGACGCCCGTCTCCTTGAAAGAGCCGTCCTCGTAAATTATCGAAATGCTGCAATCACAATCTATGCCCACATTTTCCTCGATAAGCTTTTCAAGTTCGGCGCTCTGACTTTGGGAAAACACCTCGCTCACATAGTCGTAATCGACGATGCCGCCATCTTCGCCTGGGAGAGTGATGTTGAATATGCCGAATACGGGGGATATAAGGATCAATATGCACGCCATGCGAAGCACAAAATTTACGCTTTTATTGAGTTTTCCGTCGGGAATTATCATTCCGACAACTACAGTAAGAAAGACCGCACCCGCGGCGACAGTAATGTAAGCCGTCATATAAAATTTGTTGCAGAACTTATTATCAGCATCACCACGAGCGCATACATAAACGCCACGGTGCACAGCCCCGCTATAAAATATTCGATATCGCCCGCAAGGTCTGAAAAGAGCGAAAACAGCGTGCCCTCGCCGATGGGCTGGACGACGGCGGCGACAAATTTTAGTATTAATGAAAAGGCTGCAAAGAGGATTATGGGCGGGGCAACTTCGATTATAAGAAGTACTATGCCTAACATACCAACCGAACTTTTTATTACCGAACCCGCCGCCACTATCATGTCGACGCCCGCGGAGAGGAAATTTCCGACTATCGGCACCGAACTGCCGACGAGATATTTTGTGGCTTTGAAAAATATGCCGTCGAAGAGCGATGCCCCCGTGCTCTGCACGGTTATAAATATCGAAAATATGGCGAGGGTTATGCCTATCACCCATTTCAGAATGCTCTTTATAAGCTTCGACGTGCCGGAAAATGACAAATCGGGGGAGAGTTTGGATATAAAATTTATTACTATTATTCCGACCGTGGCGGGAAAAATCAACCCACTCACGATTTCTACCGCGCCGCCCGAAATGAAAAGCGCCGAAGGCGAATAGATTGCACCCGCCCCGCTGCCGCCCGTAAGCACGGTCAAAGTGACGAGCACGGGGGTGACCACCTCCACCTGCGCCTTTATGTTGTCGATGCTCTGCGCCGCCGTCGCAATTACGCCGCCGAGCATGGCTATGAGTATGGTGATTATCAGAGCATAACAGGCTATGCGCACCGCCTTTGTGGTCGACTTGCTCATTATGCTGCCCTCTGCGCTCTTTACTATCGCACAGATTACAGACAGTGCCACTATCTGCGCGAACGCCGGGACGAGAGATATAACATTTTCAAACAGCACCGAAAAAATTTCGCCCAGATAGCTTGAATAATCTATATTGAGGTTGCCGTGCAAAAGATACTCTACAATGTCCCTCGCGCTGTCGCCAAAAGAAAAAATAAAGTCGTTGCCGTGATTTTTTATGTACTCTTCTATCGCCGACAGATCGAGCCCGTCGAGAATGGACGAGATATTATCGTTTAATTCCTGTTCAGCGTCGTCGGCAAAAGCCAAACCGTCCGACAGTATGATAATGATAAATATGACAATTAATAGCCCGGCTATGGCTGTAATTTTTCTTTTCATACCGACTGAATGAGCGAGGTGATAACCGAAAACAGCGCCTGCAAAATGGGAATGGACATAACAAAGATTATGAGCTTGCCACACATGACAAGTTTATCCGACAAGCTGTCGAATCCCAGGTCTTTGACGGCGCCCGCGGTTATTTCTATAAGGTACCCCACGCCGACGACCTTGAAAATAAGGCGGACGACGGAACTTTCAATTCCCGTCTGCTCGGTAAACTGCCTGATAAATTCTACGCTGACGGCGAGGTAATCGAAGCCGAATAAAATTAAAAGCACGCCTCCCGCCGTAAGGCACATGGGTACAAATTCGGGCTTGTTGGTTTTTAAAATGAGCGCGCAGACGGCGGTTATGATCGCCACGCAGCATATGCGCGCTATCATCCTAAAGAATCGAACAGCGCCATTATCTGTTCAAAGAGGTCGGCGATCATAGTTATCACGACGGTGAGCACGATTATAAGCCCCACGAGGCTGACGATCGTAGCAATGTCGTCGCGGTCGGATTTTTTCAAAATCTGACAGATTATCGTGATTATTATGCCGACTACGGCTATCCTGAAAATTATGCTAATATCCATTATGCGAGTAAAACGGCAATGAGAATTCCTATCATAAGCGCCATTTTTATATAGAGAGAGCTATATTTTTTATAATTTTCCCCACTCTCGTCCATGCGTTTTTTAATAGCCTGCTTGCGTTCGTTCAAATAATCTATCTGCGAGGAGCTGTCGCTCACGCCGATATTTTTTATGTATTGGCTTATGAACTGACCGTCGTCGCCACCCAAAAGACTTTTGCCGGCGAGGATGTCGGGCATGTACTTGAAGTCGGCGGCTATCTGTGAAATGCGCTGTTTGCCAAATTTTAGATTAATGAGCATGCGTTCGTTGAATTCGTAAAGTTCGGCAAAGACGGCGGCACGCTTTTTTTTATCCGCCGAAAGCAGCACCCCCACCGCCGTCGTCGCCGCAATTATCGCGCACAATATCAAAATTTTTATCATAGACGATAACCTTTTCGCCGATGCCCGTAAGACGGCAAAAGTAGTCGAACGGCAAGCCGTTCAGTTTATGCAGATCGGTGACGTGCGTAGACGCGCATACGGCTATTCCGCAGTCGGCGGCGTAATTTACGGCGGCAAAATCCCTTTCGCCATACAGCTCGTCCGTGATGATGACGTGCGGCTTCATGGCTCTTATCGCACAGGCGAACGCCGTAAGTTTATCGCCGCCGCGCACGATATCGCACCGCTCGCCGAAGGCATAACCGTCGCCGTCGCTGTCGGCGGCGGCAATTTCATTGCGCTCATCAAAAACGAGAACGTTATTTGCCCGCCCCAACTTCCGCGCGAGGTCGCGAAGCATAGTCGTCTTTCCCAACCCGGGCGGTGAAAAAATGAGAACACTTTTAAGCCCTCTGCCCTGCGTAAGAGAGAAAATGCCGTCGGCGCACCCCTTTATGTCGTGCGGAATTCGGATATTGAGCGAAGTTATGCACCTTACCGCCGAAACGGCCCCTTTTTCGGTGACGTATTCGCCCGCAACGCCTACGCGCACACCTCCATCCAGAGTTACGAAGGCATTTTTGAGCTGCTCGGCATAGGCATAGACCCCGTCCGACAGCATAGAGGCAAACAGCCCGTCCACGTCGTATATGCGCAGCGCGTCCTTTGAACTGCCGCATACTCCGAACCTGTTTATATATACATATTCGCCGCGGTACTCAATTATTACAGGTTGTCCCCTTCTTATGCGTATTTCGGTGAGAAAATTTATATTGAGGCAGTCTATCGCCCGCTTTAAATCGTGGGGCAGAAAGTTGAGGTTCACACTTTAAGATATTATAAGGCAACAAAAAAAAGACCGCATTTAAGCGGTCTTTTAAAAAATAAGTTATTTTACGTATTCGCCGAGCAGCGCAAGGTTTTGCGAAATAAATTTGTCGAACTCTTCGGGTGTGAGCTTTTTGTATGATATGAGCGCTAACGAATAAATATAACCCGCAACAAATTTCTGCTTTTCATCTGAAAGCTCTTTAATTTTAGCGATGACGGGGTTGGCAGTGTTGATAATCATGGTTTTTGCCACTTCGCCCTCGCTCATGCCGTAGAACGCGCCCATTTCGGAATATCTGCGCATATATTCATCTGCGTTGATGACGGCGGGCACGGCGGTATTTTTAAGCGCCTGGGTCTTTATGGTCAGCTTGTCGTCGCCGATGGCGTTCTTGAAAATATCGATAAGAACGCTGTCCTCGGCGCCGTCCTCGCCCTTCAATGCGCCCGCGATATCAGAGTCGATACGCATAAATTTAAGCTTATCGGGCATTTTATATTCAAGGTAGCTTACAAAATGGGGGTCGATGAAGTTGTCGCACATTATGGCGTTCAATCCTGCATCCCTGAACATCTTTACGTACTGCGACTGCTGCTGTTCGTCGGAGACGTAGTATATCGTAGATGGCGTTTTGCTCTCCTGCTTATCGTCTTTTTTATCCTCTACGGCTTTCTCTGTTTTGTTCTCCCCGCCATTTTCTTGCTCGCCTTCGGCGGGCAGTCCGAGGAACTCGTTGAGGTTCTTGTATTCGCCGTTGATATCCTTGTAAATGATAATATCCTTTACGCGCTGATAGAAGTCGTCGTCCTTTATGCAGCCGAACTTGACAAAGTTGGCGAGGTCGCTCCAACATTCTTCAAACTTTTTTCTGTCGGTTTTGAAGAGCGAAACGAGCTTATCCGCTACCTTCCTCGTTATATACTTGGATATGCGCTGAACCTGCCTGTCGTTTTGCAGGAATGAGCGCGAAACGTTGAGGGGAATGTCGGGGCAGTCTATGACGCCGTTCAAAAGCATCAAAAATTCGGGAATGACTTCCTTGATGTTGTCGGCAATGAATACCTGGTTGCAGTACAGTTTGACCTTGCCGCGTTCGAGTTCAAGCTTGTTCTTTACCTTGGGGAAATAGAGTATGCCCTTCAATCTGAAAGGATAATCCATGTCGAGGTGCACCCAGAAAATGGGCGGGGTAAAGTCCATGAACGTATCGGTGTAAAATTCCTTGTACTCCTCTTCCGTGCAATCCTTGGCGGGCTTTGCGTAGAGCGGAGTTGTCGTATTGAGCGGCTTGTCTTTGCCGTCGCCCTTGTAGTTCACGTAAATGTTGTAGGGCATGAACGAGCAGTATTTTCTGACAAGTTCCCTTATCTTGCTCTCTTCAAGGAATTCCTTTTCCTCGTCGAGAATGTGCATGACTATCTTAGTGCCGCGACTTTCCTTTTCGCACTCTTCAATGGTATAGGTCTTGTCGCCGTCGGACTGCCAGTGCACGGCGGGGCTGCCGTCGTAGGACTTGGTGAAAATTTCAACGTTGCCCGAAACCATGTACGCCGAATAGAAGCCCAGGCCGAAGTGACCGATTATGCCGTCGCCGCCGGCTTTTTCGTACTTTGCAAGGAAGTCGGAAGCACCCGAAAAGGCAATCTGAGTTATGTATTTTTCAACTTCATCTTCGGTCATGCCTATGCCGTTATCTTCAACAGTGAGAGTTTTGGCATCTTTGTCCACCGAAATTTTAATGCAGTACTCTTCGTCTTCGGCCTCAGAGACGTCGCCCATGGAAACGAGTTTTTTATATTTTGTGATTGCGTCGATGCCGTTTGCCACAATTTCCCTGAGGAAAATATCCTTATCGGAATACAGCCATTTTTTGATAATCGGCATCATGTTTTCGCTTGAAATTCTAATGTTGCCCTCTTTCATGTTAAACCTCCGTGTTATAACATTATTATATATAAACGCGCAAAAATTTAATTAAACTTTTTGTGTCGACATTGATTTAGAAAATTTTAAATATTACAGC
>ERZ1090868.900-NODE-900-length-16347-cov-6.134974_pt1 | contig 16347 bp, 11 predicted proteins | sample MGYA00478475_ERZ1090868 | MGnify/ENA primary metagenome ERZ1090868 (study PRJEB33644, sample SAMEA5815747) | chicken gut metagenome | biome: Chicken; feature: Gastrointestinal Tract; material: Caecum | place: Ireland | collected 2019-01-01 | study: A study of the...
GTGGTACGAATCACATACTGGGGACTCTTGTTCATGGTCATATACATACGTCCCACATACTCCCCCACCAGGCCCAGCATCATCATCAGGATGCCGTCCAGCAGCAACACAATGGCCACGATGCTGGACCAGCCGGCGTCAATCTTGTCCAGCAGGATGATTTTGCGCACAATCACCATAACGGCAAACAGAAAGCCGAGGATGGAAAAAATCATTCCCATGACGGTTGCAATGCGCAGCGGCTTTACAGAGAACGCCGTGAAGCCGTTCATCCAGAGGGCCAGCAGCTTGCCGAAAGTATAGCCGCTCTCCCCCTCGGTACGGTCCTGATGGTCGATGGGGATATTCTTGAACCGGGAAGTGGATCGCACAGCCAGCCCGTCCACATAGGGGAAGGGATTTTCGCAGCGGACCATCTCGTCGATGATGAAGCGCCGTGTCACATAGTAGCTGGCCATGTACAGATTTTTGGGTTTTCCCATCAGCCAGGTGGCCATCCAGTCGTTGACTTTGCTGCCGAAGTTGCGGAAAAGGCTGTGATGCTTGGTGGGATAGCTGGCATAGACCACATCGGTCTCCTCGTCCAGCGCATCGATGAGACGGAACATCTCGGACGGCGGGGTCTGCCCGTCATCGTCCAGACTGATGACCAGATCGCCGTGCACGTGGCGGTATCCTGCCATCAGCGCCGAGGCCTGCCCGAAATTACGGGACATGCAGATTCCGAATATCTGCGGGTCCTGCTGTTTGAGACGCAGGATCTCCCGCCAGGTATCATCCGCAGGGTTATCATTGACCAGCACGATTTCATAGTCATATCGGCCATCCTGCAGCACCGTTTCCCGGATTTGCCGGGTCACTTTGCCCAAAGTGGCCGCGCTGTGGTAACAGGGAATCACAAAACTGAGCAGTTGCATGGGGATGCGGGTTTCCTTCCTTTCATTTTTCCATCCAGGCACAGATCGTGGCCGGGTCGGCGGCCGCAAAAATGTAGTAGCCAAACCGGGTGGAAGAATCGGTCACCATATGATCCATGGGGTCGATGGGGCTTTCCTCCAGCATGGTGATGCCGGGTGCTGCCCGCAGGGCTTCCCGCAGTTCCAGATCCCGGGGGCCGAAAACAAACCGCACCCCGCAGGCCGGATGATGCTCGGCGCGGGTCATGTCGGGCGCCTGACCCAGGGCAATCTGTACCACCATGCCCACAAAATCCCAGCCGGTGGTGTAGGGCACCAGATGGCTGCCAATGCAGTCACCGCCCATCCGGCCACCGATTTCGATCAGGCGGATGTTGCCGTGGCTGTCGATTTTCAGCTCGCTGTGGGAAGCACCGTTGCGGATTTCCAGCGTATCCAGTGCATGGAAAACCACCGCCTGCACCTTGCGGCGCATGGCCTCGGTGAGGGGCGCCGGCTCCATATGGCCGGTTTCAATGTACATGGGTGCGCCGGTGGTATATTTGAGGGTAATCTGCAGCAGATGGTGGGTTCCCTGGTAGGAGATGCACTCCACGCTGTATTCCTGCCCGGTGGCGAACTCCTCCACCAGCGCCATCTTCTCAAAACTCTGTTCCCGGGCACGCACAATGGCCGTCTGCAAGCCTGCCGGGCGCTGCACTTCGGTGATGCCGCGGCTGCCGGAGCGGTCGGTGGGTTTGACAATCAACGGATACTGCATTCCCTCCAGCACCGACAGATCGGTCCCGGGGCCGATCAGCACCGACCGGGGCGAGGGGTCCCCTCCTGCCTCGAAAGCCTGCCGCATCTTGTGCTTGTTGGTGGATTTTTCGCAGCAGCGCATCCCGTTGCCGGGCAGGTCCATCTGTTCCGCCACATAGTTGACCGTGACAGCCGCCAGATCGCTGGCAATGGTGCAGATGCCGTCAATGCCGATTTCCCGGCATTTTTCCAGGATGGCATCCTTTTCCACAATGCTGATGGGATAAAAATGGTCGGCCATCTTCTCTCCCACATCGTCCGCAGCCCAGGCGAAAACATGGGTCTCACAGCCGAAGTCTTTCGCTTTCTGAATCAGCGGTGCCTGCAGATACGACGCCCCGATAATGGCCAGTTGTTTCATAGTTGCCCTTCCTTATAAAGAGTATGCTGCTTTGTATTATAGCATAGACCTCCACAAATGGAAAGGTGTCTGTCTTGTCTTTTGCGTTTTTACCATGTATAATCGTAAGGCAATTATGGGGAGGACAAAACTATGAAAACTGTTTGCAACATACTGCACAGCACCGGACGCTATCTGCGGGTCTGTGCAAAATGGCTGGTTCTGGCCATTCTGGTGGGCTGCCTGACCGGTCCCCTGGGTGCCGCCTTCGGCCTGGCGCTGAGCTGGGCCAACGCCACCCGCGCCGTACAGGGATGGCTGCTGTATCTGCTGCCGGTGGGCGGCCTGGTCATCGTCTTTTTGTACCGTCATTTTGACCCCGAAGGCGGTGGATCCACCAACCAGGTGTTCGCCGCTGTGCGGGAGCGCAAGGTACTGACTTTGCGCACGGCACCGCTGATTTTCTTTTCCACCGTAACCACCCACCTGTTGGGCGGTTCCAGCGGCCGGGAAGGCGCCGCTCTGCTGTTGGGCGGCTCTGTGTCCGGCCAGGTGGGCCGACTGCTGCGCCTGAACCGTCACGATTGCCGCCTCATGACGATGTGCGGTATGGCCGGCGCCTTTTCCGCCATCTTCGGCACTCCGCTGGCAGCCACCGTCTTCACCATAGAGGTCGTCAATGTGGGCTCCATGCAGTATGCCGCGCTGCTGCCCTGCCTGGTATCGGCTTTGTTGGGCGTCTGGATCAGCCGGATGATGGGGCTAGCCCCCACAGCCTTTACCCTGGGCGCCACCGCCGACGCCGACCCGGTCACCCTGCTGCGGGTGCTGGTACTGGGAATGCTGCTGGCAGCCCTGAGCATCCTGTTCTGTGAGCTGCTTCACGTGACCCCGAAACTGTACAGCCGCTTTTTCCCCAACCCTTACCTGCGGGTGGTCGTGGGCGGCCTGCTGATCATCGCCCTGACCAAACTGCTGGGCACCACCGATTACAACGGTGCGGGCAGCGCCGTCATTGCCGCCGCCATGGTGGGACAGGCATTGCCCTGGGCCTTCGTCTGCAAGATGCTGTTCACGGCCCTGACGCTGGGTGCCGGCTACAAGGGCGGCGAAATCGTCCCCATCTTTTTCACCGGCGCCACCTTCGGCTGTGTGGTGGCACCGCTGCTGGGTCTGCCCGCCCCCCTGGGCGCGGCGTTGGGCATGGTGGCCCTGTTCTGCGGCTGCACCAACAGTCCGCTGGCATCCATCTGCTTGGGTCTGGAAGTTTTCGGCGGGCAGTGTCTGCCGCTGTTTGCGCTGGTCTGCGCGGTTTCCTACATGCTTTCCAGCTATTTCAGCCTGTATCACGAACAGCACTTCCTGCATTCCAAACTGCGCATCGGAGATGTGCAGCGTCTGGAGGGCCGCTGGACCGAAACCGAAGAGGAAAATTGAGTTGTCCCCCATACAAAAAAGTGGTATAATAAAGTGTTAATAACGCTATATAGTAAAAGAAAGGAGGGCGGTCATGGACGCCATGCAACACATTACCGGTCTGGTGCGCAAGGCTGTGCAGGACTATGAGATAATCGCCCCCGGCGACCGGGTTCTCATCGGCGTTTCGGGCGGCAAGGACAGTGTAGTGCTGACCATCGCCCTGGCCCGGCTGCGCGCCTACCTGGGCATTCCCTTTACGGTGCAGGCCGTAACCCTGGACCCCTGTTTCGGAGGACAGGAAACCGACTACTCTCCCCTGGCCGCGTTGTTTGCAGCGGAAAACGTTCCCTACGAGGTGCGTCGCACCGACATCGGCCCGGTGGTATTTGACTACCGCAAGGAGTCCAACCCCTGTGCCCTGTGCGCCAAACTGCGCCGGGGCACCCTGCACACAGCGGCCCAGCAGCTGGGCTGCAACAAGGTGGCCCTGGGGCACCATCTGGACGACGCGGTGGAAACCTTTTATATGAACCTTTGGCGGGAAGGGCGCATCGGGTGTTTTTCGCCGGTGACCTATCTGTCCCGCCGGGATCTGACGATGATCCGTCCGCTGCTGCTGGCCACCGAAAGTGAAGTCACATCCGCCATCAAACGCGCCGGACTGCCGATCATCAAAAGTCGCTGTCCCGCCGACGGCGTGACCACCCGGGAAGAAACCAAGCAATTTGTGCGGGAATTCAGCCGTAAGGACCCCGCATTCCGTCAGAAAACGCTGCATGCCCTGCAGGAAAGCGGCATTGACGGTTGGCGGCCGCTGCACACCGGCCGAAAAAAGGAGTGGGCCAAATGAGTGATCTGATACTGGAAAAGCATTGTTGGGCGGAGATTGATCTGGATGCCCTGCGGCACAATTTTGCCTTCATCCACCGCACCATCGGCGGACCGGTCTGCGCGGTGGTAAAAGCGGATGCCTACGGCCACGGGGACATTGTGGTGGCCCGGGTCTTGCAGCAGGAAGGGGCGGCAGCCTTCGCCGTCAGTTGCCTTGCCGAAGCCAAACGGCTGCGCCGGCACGGCATTACGGTGCCGGTGCTGATTCTGGGCTACGCTGACCCTGCCGAGGCCGCCGTACTGGCCCGGGAGGACATTGCCACCGCCTGTTTTTCCACTGAATACGCCCAGGCGCTTTCGGCCGCTGCGGTCAGTGCCGGGGTAACGGTCAAGGTTCACCTTAAGATCGACACCGGCATGGGGCGCATCGGTTTTGCAGCCCGCAGCGACTGGCAGGGTGTAGTAGCCGAACTGGAAGCCCTGTATGCCCTGCCCGGACTGGCCATCGACGGAATTTTCCAGCACTTTGCGGTGGCCGACAGCCTGGCTCCCGAGGCCCAGACCTATACCGACGAGCAGTATGCCCTGTTCCGCCGGGTGGTGGACCGGCTGCAAGCCGACGGCTACGCCACCGGCACCGTACACTGTGCCAACTCCGCCGCCCAGCTGCGCCACCCCGAATGGCGCAACGATATGACCCGGGCCGGCATCATTCTGTACGGCCTGGACCCCAGCGACGAACTGCACTTCCCGGTGCTGAAACCGGTAATGACGCTGAAATGCATCGTGACCTTTGTGAAGGACCTGCTGCCCGGCCAGAGCGTCAGCTACGGACGGACCTTTACGGCCAGCGCTCCCATGCGGGTGGCCACCGTCTGCGTGGGTTATGCCGACGGGTATCCCCGGATGTTGTCCGGCACCCAGGGGCAGGGCCTGATGATGGTCAATGGGCAGCCCGCACCGGTGCTGGGACGTGTCTGCATGGACCAGTCGCTGCTGGATGTGACCAACATTCCCGGCGTACGGATGGGCGACGAGGTGACCGTCTTTGGTCCCGGTGCCCCCGATACCGCCGACACCATTGCCCAGAAGACCGACACCATCTCCTATGAAATTGTGTGCGGCATTGCCCGCCGTGTGCCCCGCGTATATATCGAGAACGGAAAAATCTGCAAGATCTGGAACGATTTGGAGGAAAACTGATGGCTCGCGATACGATCCGCAACTTTTGTATCATCGCCCACATCGACCACGGCAAGTCCACCTTGTCGGACCGTATGCTGGAGCTGACCGACAGCGTTGACAAGCGCACCATGACCGACCAGGTGCTGGACGACATGGACATTGAGAAGGAGCGCGGCATCACCATCAAGGCCCGCGCCGTGACCATGCGTTACAAGGCCGATGACGGCAAGACCTATGAACTGAACCTCATCGACACCCCGGGCCACGTGGACTTCCAGTACGAAGTCAGCCGCAGTCTGGCTGCCTGCGAAGGCGCCGTGCTGGTGGTGGATGCCAGCCAGGGCGTGGAAGCCCAGACGCTGGCCAACTGCTACCTGGCCCTGGACCACAACCTGGAAGTGGTGCCGATCCTGAACAAAATCGACCTGCCCAGTGCCGACCCCGACACGGTGGCCAAAGAGGTGGAGGATGTCATCGGCCTGCCCTGCATGGAGGCGCCCCGTGTGTCCGCCAAGCTGGGCATCGGCGTCAAGGACGTGCTGGAGTGCGTGGTCAAGGAGATTCCCGCCCCCACCGGCGATGCGGACAAGCCGCTGAAAGCACTGATCTTCGACTCCATCTACGACAGCTACAAGGGCGTCATCGTCTATGTGCGCGTCTTTGAGGGCACCGTCAAGCCCGGGGACACCATCCGGCTGATGAGCACCGGCGCCGAGTTCCAGCTGGTGGAAGTGGGCCATATGGGCGCCACCAGCCTGACCCCCTGCGACAAACTGGAGGCCGGCGAGGTGGGATATCTGACAGCCAGCATCAAGACCGTGCGGGATACCCGGGTGGGCGACACCGTCACCCTGGCCGCCAACCCCACGGCGGAACCGCTGCCCGGTTTCCGCACCGTGACGCCCATGGTGTTCTGCGGCATCTACCCCGCCGACGGCGCCGACTACCCCGACCTGAAGGACGCCCTGGAAAAGCTGCAACTCAACGATGCTTCGCTGAGCTTCGAGCCGGAAACCAGCGCCGCCCTGGGCTTCGGCTTCCGCTGCGGATTCCTGGGACTCCTGCACATGGAGATCATCACCGAACGTCTGGAACGGGAGTTTGATCTGGACCTGATCACCACCACGCCCGGCGTTCAGTATCGCCTGACCCTGACCGACGGCACGGTGGAGATTATCGACAATCCCGCCGCCTACCCCGACCCGACCCGCATTGTCAAACAGGAAGAGCCCTTCGTCAACGCCCACATCTATACCCCCAATGACTACGTGGGGCCGCTGATGGACCTGTGTCAGGCCAAGCGCGGCGTGCTGGTGGATATGAAGTATATGGACGAGACCCGCGTGGACCTGCATTACCAGCTGCCGCTGGGTGAGATTGTCTATGACTTCTTTGACGCCATCAAGTCCCGCAGCCGCGGCTACGCCAGTTACGACTATGAATGGGAAGGCTGGCACGAGAGCAAGCTGGTGCGGCTGGACTTCCTGCTCAACGGCGACCCGGTGGACGCCCTGTCCATGATCGTCTTCTCGGACAATGCCTACGCCAAGGGCCGCCGCATCTGCGAAAAGCTGAAAGAGAACATCCCCCGCGCGCTGTTTGAAATTCCCATCCAGGCGGCCGTGGGCGGCAAGATCATCGCCCGGGAGACCGTCAAGGCCATGCGCAAGGACGTGCTGGCCAAGTGCTACGGCGGCGACATCACCCGGAAAAAGAAACTGCTGGAGAAGCAGAAGGAAGGCAAAAAGAAGATGCGCCAGCTGGGCAGCGTGACCTTGCCCAGCGAAGCCTTCACCGCCGTCCTGAAACTGGATTCCGATTCCTGATGATCCGTTTTCCCTCCGGCCCTACGGGGCCGGAGGGCTTTTGTATGCGGTGTTTCCCTGCCGCATCCACTTGCCATTTGTCGGCAAGTAGTGTACAATAAAGGGACACTAAAATTTTGGGGTGCGATTTATGGCAGAAGAAAAATTTTCCAACTTTTTGACGGAGATCATCGACGCCGACCTTGCCGAGGGCAAGGTTGACACCGTGCATACCCGTTTTCCGCCGGAGCCCAACGGATACCTGCATATCGGTTCGGCCAAGGCCATTTTCATCAACTACACCATCGCCAAACACTACGGCGGTAAATTCAACCTGCGCTTTGACGACACCAACCCCGCCCGGGAAGGCGACGAATATGTACAGAGCATCCTGCAGGATCTGCATTGGCTGGGGGCCGACCCCAACGGCGGCATTTTTTACGGCAGCGACTACTTTGAACGCTGCTACGAATACGCCGAAAAGCTGATCCGGGAGGGCAAGGCGTATGTGGATGACCTGACCCGGGAGGAGATGCAGGAATACCGCGGCAATGATGCCGGCAAACCCAGCCGTCCCAGCCCCTACCGGGACCGCACGCCGGAAGAAAACCTGGACTTGTTCCGCCGCATGCGTGCCGGCGAATTTGCCGACGGCGAAAAGACGCTGCGCGCCAAGATCGACCTGGCCAGCCCCAACATGAATCTGCGCGACCCGGCGATCTACCGCATCAAGCATGTAACCCATCATCGTCAGGGGGACAAGTGGTGCATCTACCCCCTGTATGACTTTGCCCATCCCATTCAGGACGCCATCGAGGGAATCACCTTCAGCCTGTGCAGCCTGGAGTTTGAGAACCATCGTCCCCTGTACGAGTGGGTCATCACCAACCTTTTCGGCACCGAATTCCCGAAGCAGCGCGAGTTTGCCCGCCTGAACGTGACCAATACCGTCATGAGCAAACGCTACCTGCGGGAACTGGTGGAAAAGAATATCGTGGACGGCTGGGATGATCCCCGTATGCCCACCCTGAGCGGTCTGCGCCGCCGCGGTTACACCCCCACCAGCATCTTCACCTTCGTGAAGGAGGCCGGCATCTCCAAGGCGGACAGCCTGGTGGATATGCGCCAGCTGGAAGCTGTGCTGCGCGCCGAGCTGGAGCTGAACGCCCAGCGCCGTGTGGCGGTACTGGATCCCGTAAAACTGATCATCGACAACTACCCCGAGGACGGCTGCGAGTACTTTGACCTGCCCAACAACCCCAACCGCGATGCCAACGACACTTCCACCCGCCAGGTGGCCTTCACCCGGGAGGTCTGGATTGACCGCAGCGACTTCTTTGAGGTACCGCCGCCGAAATTCAAGCGGCTGACCCTGGGCAAGGAAGTACGTTTGATGGGCGCTTATCTGGTACGCTGCACCGGTGTGGACAAGGACGAGGCCGGCAACATCACAGCCATTCACGCCGAAGCCGATCTGGAAACCAAGAACGGCAATCCTGCCGACGGTCGCAAGGTGCGCGGTACCATCCACTGGGTCAGCTGTGCCCACTGCGTGGAGGCGGAGGTTCGCCTGTACGCCAAGCTGTTTACCGAAGCCAACATGAACAGCATCCCTGACGACGCCGACTTCAAGGATTACCTCAACCCCGAGAGCGTGACCGTCGTTGCCAACGCCAAGCTGGAAGAAAGCCTGCGGGATGCCAAGCCCGGCGAGCGTTTCCAGTTTGTGCGCACCGGCTACTTCACCCCCGACAGCAAGAACCCCGGCGTCTACAACCGCATTGTGACGCTGAAAGACAGCTTCAAACTGTAAGATACAAAAAAGACCGACGCCGCCGCGTCGGTCTTTTTCTTTTGCTGTGTGTTCAAGCGCCGTGGCGCGCCGCAATGCAGCGCTGCAGCCAGTGCCCCCGCTTGTAATAAACGATGAAGAGCAACGAAGCCAGTACCCAGGTGATGGGGTAGCTGAGTTCCACCGTGGCCACCGAATGCCAGACCGGCACCGCCAACACCAACCACAGAATCCGCAGCCCGCAGACGCCCACCACCGTGATCAGGGTGGGCACCCGCACATCCCCGCAGCCGCGCAGAGCACCGGAAAAAATCTCGATGCAGACGTAGGTCACATAGGCCGGTACCAGCACATGCATCATCTCCACGCCCACGGTGATGACCTCCGGGTCCTGGCTGAACAGCTGGAACAGCGGTTCCGCCGCCAGATAGAACACCACGCTGATGGCTACCGTAATGCCTGCGGCCATGCCCAGGCAGATGCGGATGCCCCGGTGTACCCGGTCATACTGCCGGGCGCCGAAATTCTGCCCCGCAAAGGTGGTGATGGCAATGCCCAGCGAGTTGATGGTCATCCAGAAAATAAAGTCGATCTTGCCGTACACGCCCCATGCCGCAATGGTGTTGGTGCCAAACCCGTTCATACAGCTCTGGATCATCAAGTTGCTGACATTGTACAGCGCGCTCTGGGCCGCCGCCGGGATACCGATCATGCAGATGGCGGTCAGGATGGTTCGTTCCATCCGCAGCTTGGCGGCGGACAGATGCCAGGGCATGCCCTGGGAACCGGCCAGGCAGCGCAGCGTCAGCACCGCGCTGGCAATCTGGCTGAGTACCGTTGCCAGTGCGGCACCGGCCACACCCCAGTGAAATCCCGCAATGAAGACCACGTCCAGCACAATGTTGACCAGCGAAGCCACAATGAGGAAGTAGAGCGGTCGCTTGGAATCCCCCGCCGCCCGCAGGATGTTGGTGCCCATATTGTACAGGATCTGGGGAATCATGCCCAGGAAGTAGATGCGCAGATAGAGCGCTGCATCGCCCAGAATTTCCTGCGGGGTTCCCATCAGGCGCAGCACCGGCTCGGCGGAAAGCAGCCCCAGCACCGTGAGCAGGGCGCCGATCGCCACGCTGAACACCAACGCCGTGTGTACCTGCCGGTCCACGGCGTCCAGATCCTTGGCGCCGTAGCTTTGGGCCACCACCACACCGGCACCGCTGCACAGCCCCACGAACAACCCCACCAGCAGGTTGACGAAGGCACCGGTGGCCCCCACGGCCGCCAGGGCGTTGGTCCCCACGAAGTTGCCCACAATGAGAGTGTCGGCGGTGTTGTACAGCTGCTGGAACAACGTGCCGAACCAGATGGGCAGAAAGAAGACCAGCAGCTGCCGGGGAATGCTGCCGGTCAGGATATCCGTTTGTTTGACAGTACGCATGATGAACGCTGTTTTTCTCCTCTTCTGTATTCCTTGCACACCTATTTTATGCTATAATGGCGATATTGTAAAGAGGGAGGATCGGTATGACGGTGGTATGGCAGCCCTGCGGGGCGGGCGCACGGATTTTGCGCGTATTGGGGGACTCTCCCTGCCCGGTGCTTCCCCGCGAAGTGGCGGGGCGCCCGGTCACCGAGCTGGGCCCCTATTGTTTTGCGGCGCGCCCGGTGACCCAAGGGTTCCGGTGGCCTGCGGACAGTCAGGAAACCCACGAGGTGACGGGGGATTTTCTGGAGGAAGTGGTCCTGCCCGACACCTTGCGGGTTTTGCATAGTGCGGTGTTCTACAACTGTCATCGGCTGCGCCGGGTGGAAGTGGGTCCCCTGCTGGAAAGTCTGGGCAGCGATCTTTTCACCAACTGCCGGTCCCTGCAGACCTTTGTGCTGCACGCTGCTCCCGATGAGGACACCGGCTTGAAAAAACTGCTGGGCGCCGTCAGCGCCGACGTGGCGGTGGAATTTACCGGGGCGCCGGGGGCCCGGCTGTTTTATCCCGAGTACTTTGAGTTGCTGGACGAGAACACCCCCGCCCACATCTTCAACCACAGTATCGAAGGCGAAGGGTATCGCATGCGCCAGTGCTTTGCCGGCGGCGCGGTGGATTTTTCCGCCTACGATGCAACCTTTGCCCAGGCCTGTGTGGGCGAAACCCAGGAGAAGCTCTGCCGCATGGCGCTGGGGCGCCTGCTGTATCCCTTTGCCCTGAACACACAGGCTCAAACCGACTATGAGGCCTATCTGACCGAACATCCGGACGCAGCCTTCTCCCTGGCGATTGCCGGGCGGGACGAAGCTGCCCTGCGTCTCCTGACCGGGTTGGGCCTGCCGGTGCAGGAGGCCGCGGCCCAATGCGCCCGGGCCGGTTGGAGTGCCGGAGCCACCATTCTGCTGGCAAACCCCAGGCGCGCCGCCAAGCAGTATGATTTTGACGATTTGTAACGGAGGGGCTGTATGCCACACACCGAAACCCAAACCCAATGGGAAGACAGCATGGCCCGTCGCGTGATGGAGCAGATCCGCGGCGAGCTCTATCTGGACCAGCGGTACCTGAACGCCGCGCTGGGTGCCCTGCCCCCTACCCCACTGCACAGTACCCAGAATGCCCTGGCCACCGACGGCGCCAGCCTGTACTATCCCCCTGCCTGGGTGCTGTCCCTCTACCGCAATAACCGCCGCTACCTGCCCAGAGCGTATCTGCACAGTCTGCTGCACTGCATTTTGCGCCATTTGTGGCTGCGGGACCGGCGGGACCCGGCCTTGTGGGGTCTGGCCTGCGACATAGCGGTGGAATACATTCTGGATTCGCTGCGCACCCCCGCCACCACCCGGCCGGTGGGCTGGCTGCGCCAGCAGACCTATACCCGGTTGCAGCAAAGCTGCCAGTTCCTGGCGGCAGGGCCAATCTACCGGGTGTTGTCAACCACCGATGCCGCCACCCTCGAAAAATACCAGCGGGAGTTTTACTGTGACGACCACCGCCTGTGGCCCGCCGACCCCAACAGCCCTTCGGCCCAGGTGAAGGGGAAACAGTGGGAGCAGATGGGCCGTCAGACCCAGCTGAGCATGGAGGAATCCGGCCGGCAGGCGGGTGAAAGCGAAGGAGCCCAGGCCTTGCAAGCCCAGGTACAGGCCAGCCGCAGCCGACGCAGTTACAAGGATTTTTTGCGCCGGTTTGCCGTCTGGCGGGAGGAACCCCACCTGGATTTGGACGAATTCGACCTGGGCTATTACACCTACGGCCTGCGTACCTACGGGAAAATGCCGCTGATTGAACCGCTGGAAAGCCGGGAAAGCAAAAAGATCCGTGACTTTGTGATTGTGCTGGATACCAGCGAATCCACCGCCGGGGAACTGGTGAAGAATTTTCTGCGGGAGACCTTTACCCTGCTGACCAGTCAGGACAGTTTTTTCCGGCAATGCCGTATCCTGGTCATGCAGGCGGACAACGCCGTCCGGGACGAAACCTGGCTGTACGACCTGGAAGCCCTGGACCGCTACACCGAAGCCTTTACCCTGGTGGGGGGCGGCGGCACAGACTTCCGTCCGGCCTTTGCCCGCATAGAACAGCTGCGTGCCGAAGGCCCTCTGCGGGACATGCAGGGCGTGCTCTACTTTACCGACGGCAAGGGCATCTATCCGGCCAAACGTCCGCCCTTTGATGTGGCGTTTCTCTTCCTGGAAAACGGAGAGGTTCCGCCCGATGTACCACCCTGGGCCATGAAGCTGGTCCTGCAGCCGGAGGAGTTTTTAAGCCAACCGAAAGGAAGATAACCCATGGACATCCAACGTGCCAAAGAGGAAATCAAACATACCGTACAGGCCTATCTGGCCTGTGACGATACCGGCGCGCCGCTGATTCCGCCGGTGCGCCAACGTCCCATCCTGCTGATGGGACCTCCGGGTGTGGGCAAAACCCAGATCATGGAGCAGATCGCCGAGGAGTGCAACATTGCTCTGGTGGCCTACACCATCACCCACCACACCCGGCAAAGTGCCGTGGGTCTGCCGTTTATCCGGGAGCGGAACTACGGCGGCAAGACCCGCAGTGTGACCGAGTACACCATGAGCGAGATCATTGCCAGTGTCTATGCCGCCATGGAACGCACCGGCAAGAAAAACGGCATTCTGTTCATCGACGAGATCAACTGCGTCAGCGAAACGCTGGCGCCCACCATGCTGCAGTTCCTGCAGTGCAAGACCTTTGGCAACCAGGCCGTGCCGGAAGGCTGGGTCATTGTGGCCGCCGGCAACCCGCCGGAATACAACAAGAGCGTGCGGGAGTTCGACCTGGTTACGCTGGACCGGGTGCGCCGCATCGACATTGAGCCCAAACTCACCGTCTGGCAGACCTACGCCCGCGCCCACCGGCTGCACCCCGCCGTGATGGCCTACCTGGAACTGCGCCCCCAGCACTTTTACAAAATCGAAAACGATGTGGACGGCCCGCAGTTTGTCACCGCCCGTGGCTGGGAGGACCTTTCCGCCTTTTTGCAGGCAGCCGACAAGCTGGACCTGCCGGTGGACGAAGGGGTCATCGGCCAGTACCTGCGTCACCCCGAAATTGCCCGGGACTTTGCCGCCTACTGGGTGCTCTACCGCAAGTATCATCAGGACTACGGCGTGGAGGACATCCTGCAGGGCAAACCCTTTGATGCCGTGCTGGAACGGGCGCTGGACGCCAGCTTTGACGAGCGTATCAGTCTGGTAAGTCTGCTGCTGGCGGGGCTGAACACCCGCTTTGCCGCAGCCCGGCGCGCCGATGCCGTCACCGATGCCTGCTACCAGCAGCTGCGCAGTTTCAAACGGGCACTGAACCAGATGCCGGAAGACGGCACACCGGCTGCCCTCTTTGCCGAGCAGTGCAAGGCCTACCGCGCACGCCTGGAGGCCGGCAAGACCTCCGGCACCATGACCGCAGCCGAACTGGCCACCCGGACCCGTGCCGCGGCCTTGCTGGACCGCTGGGGGGATCCGTTGGCCGGCTGCCTGGATGCTGACGATGCCTTTGACACCGTGCGCGGTGCGTTCAACCGCCAGGTCCAGGCCCGGGAGGAGGCAGTGGCCACTGCCTCCGACGCCCTGGAAGCCGCCTTCGATTTTATGGAGCGTGCCTTCCCCGACGGACAGGAGATGGTGGTCTTTGTGAACGAACTGGCTCTGGGGCCGGATTCCGCCCCCTTCCTGGCAGACAACGAGTGCCCGCGGTTTGAGCAGTACAGCCAGAAACTTCTGCTCCACGCCGGCGAGGATGAACTGCTGGCCGAACTGCAGCGGGACGACCTGCGCGCCGAAGAACACAGTACCGATTTCTGACCCGAAAGCCCCCGATGCCACAGGCATCGGGGGCTTTGGTCTGCCCTTTACATCTGCCGTTCTGCGCGCTATAATGGGCCACGGACCAACAAGCAAAATTTGTACAAAAAGAGGGGTTTTGTAATGGGTCAATCCGTATCGCAGGGGTCGCGGCAGATGTCCGAGGCCTTCCGCACCGTTTTGTTTTTGTCGCTGTCCGGCGGCCTGCAGGATGCCTACACCTATTTGGGGCGTGGCAGTGTCTTTGCCAACGCCCAGACCGGCAACATTGTCTTTATGGGACAATCCTTTTTCACTGGGGATTGGGCACGCTTCCTGCACTACCTGGTCCCGGTACTGGCCTTTGCCCTGGGGGTGGCGGCGGCCGAACTGATCCGGGTGTTCTGCAAGGAGAACCGGCGCCTGCACTGGCGCCAGCTGGTACTGCTGGTGGAGATTGTCCTGCTTTTCGGGGTGGGCTTCCTGCCCGAGGCCTGGAACCTGGCCGCCAACGCTCTGGTCTCCTTCGCCTGTGCCATGCAGGTGCAGGCCTTCCGCAAGGTACACGGGTATCCCTTTGCCAGCACCATGTGTATCGGCAATCTGCGCAGCGGGATGGATTCCCTGGTCACCGGCCTGCGGCTTCACGACGGCGGCGCCCTGCGCAAGTCCGGCCACTACTTTGCGGTCATCCTGCTGTTTGCCCTGGGGGCCGGCGTGGGTGCCCAGTGCATGGCGCCCTTCGGCCTGCACACAATCTGGATTTCCTGCGCACTGCTCTGCATCAGCCTTTGCCTGATGTTCCGCAAAGAAACCACCCGTCCCGGGGAAACCAACTGAAAAAACCGCACCGGATTTTCCGGTGCGGTTTTTGCTTTTTCAGGCCGCATGCTTGCGGCGCAGGCGGCGTACATCCTGCCAAAGGCGGTCTACCACACGGGTGACGGCGCTCAGTACCGGCAGCGACAGGGCTGCCAACACCACCAGAATCAGGGTTTCGCCCAGATTCAACGGGATCAGTTCCAGCCAGGGGGAGAAAACGATGGCGCCTCCCAACCCCAGCACGGTACAGCTGCTCCAGAGCGCACCGCGCATGGCAGTGAAGGGGCAGCAGACTTTGAACAGCACAATCAGGCCGGTTTCCAGCACCAGCAAGGTACTGATGGTTCCCAGGGCATCGCCGGAAAGGTCAAAGGCCAGGGCAAAGCCCTGGGCACAGAAGACCAGCAGAAAATCCGTCAAACCGCCGGGCAGTGCCGCGTGGAGGACATTGTGCAGGAACTTACCGCGCACCACTTCATAGTTGGGTTCCAACGCCAGAAAAAAGGAGGGCAACCCGATGGTGACAGCGGACAGCAGGGACAACTGCAGCGGCTGGAAAGGATACGCCAGCGGCAGGCAGACGGTCACCAGACTGAGCAGCAGCGAGAAAATATTCTTGACCAAAAACAACGACGCCGAGCGCTGGATGTTATTGATGACCCGCCGCCCTTCGGCCACCACGTCGGGTAAAGCCGCAAAATCCGAATCCAGCAGCACCAGTTGCGCCACCTGACTGGCGGCCTGGGCCCCCGAGGCCATGGCAATGCCACAATCGGCATCCTTCAGGGCCAGCACATCGTTGACGCCGTCGCCGGTCATGGCCACCGTATGCCCCTGCGCCTGCAGCGCATGCACCAGTTTGCGTTTCTGTTCCGGCGTAACCCGCCCGAACACCGTGTACCGCCCAGCTGCCCGGGCCAACGCGGCGTCACTTTGCAGGGTGGCAGCATCCACCCACTGTTCGGCACCGACAATGCCCGCCTGGTCCGCCACATGGCTGACCGCCCGGGGATCGTCCCCCGAAATCACCTTGACGGCAACGCCCTGCTTGGCAAAATACGCGAAGGTATCACAGGCATTCTCCCGGATACGGTTTTGCAGCGGCAACAGGGCCAGAAATTCCAGTTTTTCCGGATCCAGCCGGGC
>ERZ1090868.902-NODE-902-length-16300-cov-7.190335_pt1 | contig 16300 bp, 11 predicted proteins | sample MGYA00478475_ERZ1090868 | MGnify/ENA primary metagenome ERZ1090868 (study PRJEB33644, sample SAMEA5815747) | chicken gut metagenome | biome: Chicken; feature: Gastrointestinal Tract; material: Caecum | place: Ireland | collected 2019-01-01 | study: A study of the...
AACGACCCCCTCCACGGGCACACTCTCTCCCCAAAAAAAAAATAAACCAGCCCCGCGGCGACCCAAACCCCCCCCCCCGCGCAGCTATTTTAAGGCGCCTTCGCAGCGGAAGGGCGTTTCAAAGGCGTGAAGATTGCTCAGAGCTTTTTGATATAGCAGCGGCGGCGTTTGTGCAGCACGTTGCCGAAGTTCTTCCAGAGGTTGAGAATGGCGTGATTGTCCTCGAGGTTGAGGTTGGTCTCGCAGTATTTTGCAGAGCCTTCGGTGAGCATGCGGGTGATCTCGTCGATCATGACGATGGCGACGCCGCGATAGGCGGGCAGGACGCCGATGAGGCCGAGGTCGATGATCTCGGGCTTTTTCAGGGCCTTCAGAATGCGCACGATGGTGGCGGGGGTCATGCGTCCGCCCGATTTCTGGACGGCGCGCGAGACGGACGGGAAGCACAGGCCGAAGCAGACGGGTTTCTCGTCCTTGTCGAGGATCATGGTCACATAGCGCAGGTCGATGATCTGTTTGAAGGTTTTCGCCAGCTCGTCCTTCATCTTTTCGGTGAACGGGACGGTGCCGTAGATGTCGGCATAGGTCTCGTCGAGCAGGTCGAAAAAGGCGTCTTTATACAGGCGGATGAAGTCATCGATGGACTTTGCCTTGCTCAGGTGCAGGTCATAGCGCTTCATCATGCGCTCGCGCATCTCGTGAATGCGCGGATCGGGATGCTCGGGCGCGTAGAGCTTGTGCTCCACCCAGTCCACGTCTTTTTCGTAGCCGAGCCCCTCGATGAGCACGGGATAGTAGGGGTAGTTGTACTGTTCCTCGAAGGTGGAGAGCTCGTCAAAGCCCTCGATGAGCAGTCCTTCGCGCTCGAGATCGGAAAATCCGAGCGGGCCGACAACTTCCTCCATGCCCTTGGAGCGCGCCCAGTCCTCCACCTTTGCGAAGAGGGCGGCGGCGACGTCGCGGTCGTCGATGCTGTCAAAGCGCGTAAAGCGCACGCGCTTCTGATGCCAGCGCTCGTTGGCGGCGCGTTGCAAGATTCCCGAGATCCTCCCGACGACCTTCCCGTCGTGATAGGCGAGATAGTACACCGCTTCGGCGTGTTCGTAGTAGTGGTAATCTTTGCGGAACAGCCTTTTCTCGTCCGCATACAGGGGCGGAACAAAGCAGTCGTTCCCCCGATAGAGCTTTAACGGAAATTCAATGAACGCCTTACGCTGTGCGCGGGTGGCGACTTCTTTTACCTCGATCATAACTCCTCTCTGATAGGTTCCGATGAAATGTATATACTTTTTACATTATAGGTCGGATCCTGAAAATTGTCAAGGAATGTAGTCGGATTTTGACGAATCGCGCGCCATCTTCGCCAAAATCCGACTTTCTTTTCCGTTTTTCCGAGGAAAATGCCGCCTGCTCTGTGCTATTTTTCCATGTTTGACAGATATACGGACGTTTTTTCGGGAAGACGTATGAACGGGGGTTGGAAGACGTGCGGACGGGATTTCGGGAAAGGGTACGGGCGGAATTTGCCGATCGGGCGGGGAATGATTGACAAGCGCTCCCGCGTTGACTATAATAGATTGAAAATGCAGAAAAGGCGCCTGCCGCAATATACATTGCAGAAAAGAACATTGCAGAAAAGAGCCGCGGACAGAAAAGACAAACAGCACAGCGGATGAAAGCGGTCTTCGGAGGAGCGTATGAAAAATTTTATCTTTCTCTCTCCCAATTTTCCGGAAAATTACTGGCGGTTCTGCGCCGCCCTGCGCGGACGCGGGATGCGTGTTCTGGGCATCGGGGACTGCCCGTATGACGCCCTGCGCGAGGAGGTGCGCCGATCGCTCGATGAATACTACTATGTGACGTCGCTCGAACACTATGACGAAGTCTACGGCGCGGTTGCGTTTTTCGCGTTCAAGTACGGGAAACCCGACTGGCTGGAGAGCAACAACGAGTACTGGCTGGAGCGCGATGCGCGGCTGCGGGAGGACTTCAACATTGCGAGCGGATTTCATCCTGCCGATATGCCGTCGGTCAAGCTGAAGTCGCGCATGAAGGCGTGCTATCGGCAGGCGGGAATTCCCGTGGCGCGCTACTGCATGGCGGACGATTTTGCGACGTGCCGCACGTTTTTGCGGGAGGTGGGACGTGCCGTCGTAAAGCCGGACAACGGCGTGGGGGCGAATGCGACCTATCCCATTTCGAGCGAGAGAGATTTGGAGGAGTTCTTTTCGCGCCCGCATGCGGGGTATATCATGGAGGAATACATCGACGGCACCATCTGCTCGTATGATGCCATTGTGGACGCGGCGGGGACGCCCGTGTTCGAGACGGGCAACGTCACGCCCGCGTCGCTCATGAACATCGTCAACGAGCGCGCGGAGAGCATGTTCTATATCGTGCGGAAACTCGATCCGCGGCTGCGTGCGCTCGGCCGAGCGGCGGTGAAGAGCTTCGGCGTCAGAAGCCGTTTCATTCACTTTGAGTTCTTCCGTCTGAATGCCGACTGTGCTCTCGGGAAAAAGGACGACTATGCCGCCCTGGAAGTGAATATGCGCCCGTCGGGCGGCTGTTCGCCCGACATGATGAACTACGCCAACGCGACAGACGTCTATGCGCGCTATGCGGACATGATCGCAGGCCTTCCCGCCGCGCCGCTTTCGGACAAGACGTGCTTTTGCGCCTTCGTCGGGCGGCGGAGGGGAAGGGACTATGCGCTCTCCCGCGACGAGATCCTCGTGCGCTACGGCTCGCACATCAAGGAATACGGTGACGTGGACCCCGCACTCGCGCCCGCCATGGGCGACGAGCGCTTTCTCGCCTGCTTCGAGCGCTTGGAGGAGGTGTACGCCTTTTTGCGGGAAGCGGTACGCATTGCCGGGCAGCCCGCCAAGGACGACTATGCATGATCCTCTGAAAAAATTTGCGGAAAATTGCTCTCAAACAGTTGACAGGCGGAGGAAAGCATGATAGAATAAAGACAGTTCGCGAGTGCGAACTTGTTTTTCGGCAAATGGTTCGCAAAAGCGAACTTTATCATTGCCGGATTGTTCGCAAATGCGAACCCGCTGTGCGGCGCACGGCGGGGGAGGAGAAAAAAGGATATGCCGCTTTTGTTGGCTCCGATCGGGCAGGAAGTCCGCATCGTGAAGATCATTGCAGACGAAAGGACGAAAAAACATCTTGCCAACCTCGGCGTTCTTGTGGATGCCACGGTGACGGTGCTCTCTGCATCGGGGGGAAGCACGGTGTGTCGCGTCAAGGAGGGGCGCCTTGCCCTGGACAGGAACGTTGCATCGCATATCTTTGTTGCCTGATCGAAAACCATTGTGGAGGTACATAGAAACAGTTATGGCAAAGTCTCTTGAGGATTTTGTCCCCGGGGAGAAGGGCGTCATCGTCTCGGTCTCCGGGGAGGGGCGCATCCGCCGCCGCCTGTTCGATATGGGCGTGACGCCCGGGGCGGAGGTCGTGATGCGCAAGAAGGCGCCGCTGGGCGATCCCATCGAGGTGACGCTGCGCGGCTATGAGCTGACCCTGCGCAAGACGGAGGCGGCGTGCGTGATGACGGAGGTGAGGAAGTGAAACAGTTCGCTCTGGCGGGAAATCCCAACAGCGGAAAGACCACGCTCTTCAACCTTCTGACGGGCTCTACGGCATATGTGGGCAACTGGCCGGGCGTCACCGTCGATAAAAAGGTGGGTACCTACAAAAAGGGCGCCGAACCCGTGCAGATTGTCGATCTGCCCGGCATCTATTCGCTCTCGCCCTATACGCCGGAGGAGATCATCTCCCGCAACTTCATTCTGGAGGAAAAGCCCGCCTGCGTCATCAATATTGTGGACGCGACCAACCTCGAGCGCAACCTCTATCTGACCACACAGCTCATGGAGATCGACGTCCCCATGGTCATCGCCCTCAACATGATGGACGAGGTGGAAAAATCGGGGGATGCCGTCGATGCAAAGATGCTCGAGAAAAAGATCGGGCTGCCCGTCGTCGCGATCTCCGCACTCAAGGGGACGGGCATCAAGGAGCTGATGGACAGGGCGATCGCCGTTTCCAAGCAGCCGCGCGAGGGGGCGACCGTCTTAAAAGAATCCCCCGTTGCGCACCTCGTGCAGGACGTTGCCATCGCGCTGCGTGCGCAGGGGGTGGAAGCGCCCCTCTTCCACGCCGTCAAACTCTCCGAAATGGACGAGATCGAAACCAAAATGCACCCTGAACTCGTCAGAATGGTGGACGAATTCAAGGCGACTTTCAAGGATGACGTGTTCGGCACCGACCTCGAGGCGGTCGTGGCGGACGCGAGGTACAAGTACATCTCCGCCAACTACTCTACTGCCTATCAGAAAAAGAACGGGAAGAGGGAAAAGCTCACGAGAAGCGACAGGGCGGACAAGGTGCTCACCCACCGCGTCTGGGGCATTCCCATCTTCATTGTCATCCTGTTTGCCATCTTTCACCTGACGTTTGCGGAGGATCTGTTCTATATCAGCGCGATGGCGGGCGGCCTGCCCACCCTGGAAGAGCTCGGCATGGACACGGAGAATGGCGCGGTTACGCTGCTCGCCTGTTTCTATGACGGCGCGGTATTCTCGCCGGGCGTCATCTTGACCAATTTGCTGAACTGGGTTCTCGAATGGATCAACGTCCTCGCCGATATGGCGTGCGCGAATGCCGCGCCGTGGGTGGGCAGCTTCGTCGTGGACGGCGTTCTCGGCGGCGTGTTCGCGGTGCTCGGGTTCATCCCGCAGATCCTCACCCTGTTCCTGTTCTTTTCCATTCTGGAAGATTCGGGGTACATGGCGCGTATCGCCTTCATCCTCGACAGGATCTTCCGCCGCTTCGGGCTCTCGGGCAGGGCGTTCATGCCCATGGTCATGGGCTTCGGCTGTTCGCTGCCCGCCATGATCAACACGCGCACCCTTGCGGATGAAAAGGAGCGTACCTCCACGATCCGCGTCATCCCGTTCTTCTCCTGCGGCGCAAAGCTGCCCATTCTGACGGCAGTTGCGGGCGCCATCGTCGCGGCTTCGGGGGTCGGAAATGCGGACGTCATCACCATGTGTATGTACCTTCTGGGCATCTGCACGGCGATCGTCACCGTCATTTTAATGCGGTCGACCACCATGCGCGGCGAAGTTCCGCCCTTCATCATGGAACTTCCCGCCTATCATGCGCCGCGCTTCTCCTCGCTGATGATCCACCTGTGGGATAAGACCAAGCACTACGTCAAGAAGGCGTTCACGATCATTCTCGCATCGACCATCATCATCTGGTTCCTCTCCAGCTTCAACTGGAGCTGGCAGTTCATCCTTCAGGACGCACAGGAGCTCTTCAGTCTGTATGAGGGCGATCCCACCAACGAGGCGTACGCCGTGTATGCGTCCCTCGAAGGGGTGGAAGGGCTCGTCAATCTGCGCATGAACGAGAGCATCCTCGGCTCTGTCGGTATGCTCATCCAGCCGCTCTTTACGCCGCTCGGCTTCGGCTCGCAGCTGGGCAGCACCGCGGGTTGGGTGTTCGCCGTCGCCGCCATCACGGGGCTTGTGGCAAAGGAGAACGTCATCGCAACGTTCGGTACGCTCGCCTCCGCGGTCGCGGGCGTGTATATCTCCACCGAGGAGGGCATTGAGGAGGTCACCGCCATGATCGGGGCGACCGGGATCACGACGCCGGCGCTCATCGCGTTCATCGCCTTCAATATGCTCACCATTCCCTGCTTTGCGGCGTGCGCCACGGCGCGGGCGGAACTGCCCAAGGGCAAGTTCAGATGGACGCTTCTGTTCTGGCTCGCAACGTCATATATTGTTTCCATGATGATCTATCTCATCGGTTCGTGGTGGTGGACGGCATTCATCTTCGCAGTGCTCATCGCCGCGGCGATCGCGGCGATCGTACTCTGGAACAGAAAACACCCGATCGCAAAAGCGGGCGCCGGTTCTGCCGGGCTGGAAGAGAATGCGCTTCGCGCGGAGGCGGCTGCCGCAAAAGGGGTCAGAAAATGACGTGGTATGAGATCCTCATCATCGTTGCCGCCTGCCTGATCGTCGTCGGCGTCATCGTCTCCGGCATTGTCCGCAAAAAGCAGGGGAAGTCGGGCTGCGACTGCGGCTGCAGCAGCTGCAGCGGGTGCGCGGGCTGTTCCTCCCGCAAGCCTGCGGCAAAGAAAGGGGAACAAACGACACAGCACACACAACAATCTCCATAAATCTTCGGAAAAGGGGAGCCGTTTGCGGCTTCCCTTTTTCCGTGCCTGCGTGCGGGGAATAAATCGAAAAACAAATGACGGCGATAAAATATTCGGAATAGTCGGAGGCGGATTGCGCGCCCCGCGGCGCGGCTGCGGCTTGACAGAACGGCTCCCGATTTGGTAAAATAGAGAGGAAACCCACGATAAAGACGCAAGGAGGCTCCCGTGATCTATTTTAACAACAAGTCCAACCTGCTGGAGGACACCATCTATCACTATGAATTGCAGGATGTGGCGGAGCCGGAGCTGTTCCGTGAGATGTACGACTACGAATCCATTCCCAAGATTGCATTCAACAACAGACATGTCCCCATCAACATGCCCGACGAGATCTGGATGACGGACACGACCTTTCGGGACGGACAGCAATCCACCTCGCCTTTTACGGTAAAGCAGATCGTCGATTTGTACAAGCTGATGGCGCGGCTGGGCGGGCCGAAGGGGCTTGTGCGGCAGTCGGAGTTCTTTGTCTATTCGGGGAAGGACAAAGAGGCGCTTCATGCCTGTCAGGACACGGGATTGCGTTTTCCCGAGATCACGACCTGGATCCGAGCCAATCCCAAGGATTTTGAACTCGTCAAAGAGGCGGGCGTCGCGGAGACGGGGATTCTGGTGAGCTGTTCGGACTATCATATCTTCAAGAAAATGCACCTGACGCGCCGACAGGCCCTCGATCAGTACCTCGGAATCGTCAAGAGCGCGCTTTCCTATGGCATTCGCCCGCGCTGTCACTTCGAGGACATCACCCGCGCGAGCTTTTACGGATTTGTCGTGCCGTTTGCGACCGAACTCATGAAGCTCTCGCGCGAGAGCGGAATCCCCATCAAGATCCGCATGTGCGACACGATGGGGTTCGGCGTATCCTTCCCCGGGACGTCGCTTCCGCGCAGCGTTCAGGGCATCGTGTACGGCCTGTATCACTATGCGGGCGTTCCGCACGAACTGCTCGAGTGGCACGGACACAATGACTTCTACAAGGCGGTCTCCAATGCCTCTACGGCGTGGCTTTACGGCGCGTCGGCGGTCAACTGTTCGCTTCTCGGGATCGGGGAGCGCACGGGCAACTGTCCGCTGGAGGCAATGGCGGTGGAGTACGCCTCCTTCCGCGGCACGATGGACGGCATGGACTTTACCGCCATCACGGAGATCGCCGACTACTTCGAGCGCGAGATCAACTACAACATCCCGCCCAAGACGCCCTTTGTCGGACGGGCGTTCAATGCCACCCGTGCGGGCATTCATGCCGACGGGCTCCTGAAGGACGAGGAAATCTACAACATCTTTGACACGGCAAAGATTCTCAATCGGCCCGCGCGCGTCTCCGTCAACAAGACGAGCGGACTTGCGGGCATCGCGTTCTGGATCAACGACTACTACAAGCTCCCCGACGGACACAGGATCGCCAAGACCGATCCGCTCGTCGCGGCCATGAAGGAGCGCATCGACGCCGAGTATGAAGAGGGGCGCAACAGCTCCTTCGGCGACGATGAACTCGTCAATCTCATCTACGCCATCGACTCCAAGCGCATCCGCGAACTGGAGGCATTCAGTCTTTGACGCGTTTTGCCGCACAGATGCGGCGGCGTCTGGGAAATCGGTGAAACAGGAGCAAAGAAAGAGGGGAAGATATGCAGAAAGAGACAAGGAGATTTTTTCGCTGGGATACCGTTATCCCGATGACGCTTACGGCATTTTCGTGCATTTTGCTCTTTTGTAACGAGATCATGCCGCGCACGGCGCTCGCCGCGTCGGTGGGGGCGCTGCTCCTCGTTGCGGGCGTTGTCCGCGCCGTCGGATTTTTCCTCGGAGAGGGGACGCAGGTCGTGCGGATGCTTGCGGGCGTCGTGTGCGTCTCGGTGGGCGTTTGGGCGCTCGTCACCTGTACCGACTTTTCGCGCAGCATTCTTTCCCTCGGGCTGGGGATCTGTCTCATCCTGACCGCTGCGGCGGAGGTGTTCGACGCCGTTGCCGCGCGCAAAAAGCCGCTCGCCGTCCTCGTGCGCTCCCTGCTTGCCGCAGGATATGCCGCAACGGGCGCGCTTCTCGTTTCCGAAAATTTTTCTTCCGTCTTTCCGTCCGTCGGCGCGGCGCTCATCACGGCGGGGGCAATTTTACTGATTGTCTGCGCGGAGGAGTTGTTTTCTCTGCTGAAAAACGGATTTTTCCGCGAGGAAGTCCTCACCTTTCGCCCCGCGGCGCAGGCAATGCGCACGGAAGAGCGCTCCGCGCAGTCAGACGCGCACTCAAAGCAAAATCCCGAAAAATGAATTGTCGGGCAAAAGAGGGGACCAAAAGAGGGAACCAAAGTAAGGCGGGTGGTGGAAGTACGAGAGCGGCGGAAGGAAAAGTAAGGAGGGTGGCGGAACGGGGGGAAGGCCCCCGACGAATGCCCGTGTGAAATTTTTCGATTGCATCTTGACAAGCCGCTTGCGGCAACGTATAATAGGCTTACATTTTTATGATGGAGGTGAAAAGTATGGGAAAAGATTCCGGATGGAAGCAGGCAATGGAGAAGGTATTTGACGTGCTCGGCGAGATCCTTGCCGTCGTGCTTGTGCTCGTGTTTGCAATTCTGCTTCTGAATACCGAGTTCGATTTCCTCGCCGGCGCGGAGACCTTCCGCAGGATTCTGGAGGGCATTCGCGGTTACGGCACGCTGCTGCTCATTGCGGTGGTCGGTCTGGAGGCCATGGTCAAGCGCAATTTCCTGTTGTTCCTGATCTTTGCCGCGGTGATCGCTCTGTGCGTCATTTTCATGTTCTTCCCCGATGCGAGAGATTATCTCACGGGACTCATCCCGGCATAACGGGAAAAAGCTCGGTTTGCTGCGCAGGCAATGAAGCCGAGCGTCTTCCGAAGGAAAAGGGCTTTCGGGTCTCTTTCCTAAAGGGAGGCCGCTGTCAGAATCAAAAAAAGGACTCGTCGCAAGGCGGGTCTTTTTTCGGAAAATTTTCGCGCGGAGAGTTGCTTTTGCGCAAGGTTTGTGATATGATGATATTTGGGCAGTTTTGCCCGAGGAGAAAGTATGTCACCACAGTCCGATGAAAAGCGCCGCCGCAATCTGCGCATTGTAATGTCGGCATTTCTGTCCGTTCTGATGTCCGGGATCGTCCGCGCGCTCGCAATCTATATGTTTACGACGCCCAACGAATTCGCTCCCGGCGGCGTCAACGGCATTGCCGTCCTGCTGGAAGCCTTGACAAGCATCAACTCCGGATATTTCCTGATCATGCTCAACGTGCCGCTCTTTTTTGTGGCATTTTTCCTCATCGGAAAATTCGGCGCCGTCGTTTCGACGCTCTCCATGCTCTTTACGTCCGGCCTGCTCATCGTCTTTGACTATATTCCGGGGATGGACGCATTGCGCTATGTCCCGAAATACAATGCCATTCTCGCCGCGATCGCAGGCGGCGTGTTCCTCGGCGCGGCGCTCGCCATCACCATCAAGAGCTGCGGCACGAGCGGCGGCACGACCGTCCTCGCCTCTCTCGTCAACAAGAAATACCGCAATCTCAGCGTGAGCGCCATGACGTCCGTCTTCGACGCCTGCGTCGTCTTTGCGTCCTTCTTCGTCTATCATCAGGGCGAACCCTTTGCCGTCAAACTCGATCCCGTGCTGCTGGCGCTCGTCTCCTTGTTCGTCACCAGCGAAACGAGCGACTTCATCCTGCGCGGCTTTAAGGTGGCGTATCGTTTCGAGATCATCACCAACCACGCCGAGGAGATCGCCGAGGAGATCATGGCGTGCCTGCACCACGGCGTCACGGAACTCCAGGGTACGGGGATGTATTCGCATCAGGGACGTCCCGTCCTCATCTGCGTCATCCGCAAGCGTCAGATCGGCGAAGTTCAGCGCATTCTGCGCAAGTACCCCGATACGTTTGCCTCCTTCGCGCCCGTTTCGGAAGTCTACGGCAAATTCCTCAAGTGACCCGATAGGGAACGATAGGGAAGCGGTGCCTCCCGCGAAAGACCTGCGGCACACGCAGAGCGCGCGTGCGGGCGGCGTACGGGGACGAGCTGCACGCTCAATTGATTCACAAAATTATGACAGAATGCATAAAATGTCGGATTTTCGGAGAAGTCGGCCGAAAACCCGGCGTTTTTTTGTATAATTTTCCATTTATTTGTTTTTTTTATATCAATTATCATAAAAATTGATTGACGAAAATGATGTTTTTGCATTCATTCGCTTGACAGGACGGGGGGCGAATTTGATATACTATAGCGTAGCGTGTACAGGTATAACCTCCTGGAAAAACGGGAGAGACGGCGCACGCGATCTTATCAGGAACTCAACGAAGGAGAGAAAGGAGATATTATGAAGAATCCTGCTCGTAAGACATGGCTTGCTGTGTTGAGCGTTCTCATGCTTCTGCTCGTCTCGCTGTTTGCGGCGGCATGTGCCACCACAAAGCAGACGTATACGATGACGTTCGAGACGAACGGCGGAACAGAGATCGCACCCATCACGGCAGAGGCCGGCGCAACCGTTACGCCGCCTGCGGACCCCGAAAAGGAGGGCGCGGTCTTTGACGGTTGGTACACATCGGCCGATTTTTCGGGAGAGAGTGTTCAGATCCCTACCGTCATGCCGGCAGAGAATGTCACATACTATGCAAAATTTGACGAGACGGAGATGGCGAAGCTCACGCTCAACGCGGGGCTCGGCACTCTGGCACAGACGGAGTACGACCTTGAGGTCGGGACGGATGTGTTCGAGTTTGTCTCTTCGCTCGTTCCCGCGGCGCCCGAGGGCCTGACGTTCGGCGGCTGGTTTGTCGGCGACAGCGAGACGATTCTCGCTGCCGGGACGCAGCTTCCTGCGGCGGGGCTTTCGCTTTCCGCGCGCTATACGGTTTCGTACACGGTGGAAGTCTATCTGCAGAACGGGCCCGAGAGCAGCGACTATACGCTTGACGCCTCGGCGGGCGTGGAAGGCGGCACCGACTATGTCGGCGAGACCGTCGACCTCATTTCCGAGCTCGGTTCGGTGCAGGGGTACACGATCAACGAGACGCTCACGCAGCCCATCGAGCTGGGTGCCGATGCCGCGCAGAACGTCTACAAGGCATATTACGACCTGCGTACTTATGCGGTCTACTACTTCGACAATGCGCCCGAGGGCGCCGAAGTGAGCGGCACGATGGAGGACGGCACGGCCTACTACGGCCAGGATCTGGTCATTCCCGAGCCCGGATTCTCCGTTGAGGGGTATCGTTTTGCCGGCTGGTCCAAGTCGGCTTCCGGGGCGGTTGCCTATGCGCCCGGCGAGGAGATCCCGGTCAGCGGCATCACGATTCTGTATGCCTGCTGGAACCGCGGTCTGGAAGACGTGAACGGCGGGAACGATGTCCTGTATGTCCTGCAGGAAGAGCCCGGTACCATTCTGCTCGTCCGCGACTACATGGAGCCGCAGAAGGGCAGTTATGACGCAGCGCTTCGTACGTTCTGGTTCGGGACGGACTTCTCCGACAACTCGCTGCCGCGCGGCCGTGTTTCGGCGGACGGCACGACGTACGCGTATTATTATGAGGAATACGCGATCCCCGCATACAAGCAGTTTGACTGGGTGAACGGCGACATCGTCTCGGGCGTCACGCTCAGCCTGGACGGCATTGACGGCGCCACCTACACGAACGCAGAGGGGACGGCGGTCGAAGGCACGTACACGCCTTCCGGCACGGACTTTCTCTTCGTCTCCGACGACGAGACGACGTCGTTCTACTTCACGCTTGCCGTTTCGGCAGACGGCGAGGATCTCTTCCTCGTCCGCGACGCATATGCGAGCGCGTACTATTCCTATGATGCCTCGGCGGGCTCGCCCGGGCTTCCTATCATTGTACTGGACGGCTATGGCTCCGCGACCTATCTTGCATCGCTTTCGAGCATGCTGTCCGGCACCTATGTGACGCTTCCCGACAACATCGTGGAACTCACCTTTGCGAACGATCAGACGGGCGAAGAGGTCATCGTGGTCGTGCGTCTTGCCGCGGTGTCCGCTTCGGGACAGACCTATACCGTCTTTACCTATGCCGACACGGCGCGCGGAGAGTACTCCTTCCGTCTGGACGGCAACAACCGTCCCGGCACGATGGACGTCACGCTGGACGGCTTCGGCAACCTGACCTATCGCTTCGATCCCGATGCGGAAGGCGAGGCGAATGTCGAGGGAACGGCACAATATACCTATCTTGTGAGCTATACGCGCGGCGGGGCGACCTACGGCATCTTCTCGTTCAGCCTGGGTTCCGATGAGAGCCTCACGACTTACAACGTACGCTTTAACGCGGACACGGACGAGGCGGAGCGCGTCGGCAACGAGAGCGGGTTCTATTCGGAGTACAACGCGACGAGCGGATTCACCGCACGGCTTCTGATGTACGGAGACGGAACGGCGGCGCTGTATTTTGCGATGCAGAACGGCTCGTACGCCGCGCTCGTCGACGGGACGTACGCCCTGAAGGCGGGAGAGACGGACATCTACACCTTTACGGCGACCTCCTATGCGGAGAGCGACACGCAGGACTATGAAGCGCTGCTTTCGGATGCATACGGAGCGTTCACGTTCTGTCTGTATGCAGAAAAAGGCGTCTTTGTCCTGAGCGACGGCGTGGAGGGGATGTATTCCTTCACGATGGGAACGGGCGAGAGCGAAGTCGAATGGATCATGGACTGCAACGGATTCGCCTATGCGACCGTCATGCAGAACGGCGCGCCCGCGGGCGGCGTCTATTACACGGTGATCGACGCGTACGGGGAGTATTCCTTCATCCGCTTCGGCGTCTCCTCCACCATGTTCGGCACGATGTACTACTATGTGCGCGTCATTCCGGGAACGGCGCAGGCAGGGGTTGCGACGCCTGCCGAGGTGTTCAGCGGTACCTACGGGGTGTTCAGCGATTACGGCGACCGTATGCCCGGTCATACCGAGACCATGATCCTCTACCCGGACGGCCATGCGACGATCCGCATTCTGACGGATGAGGAGACGGGCGCATACCTCTCGATCGAAGGGACGTACGCCGCGGATGAGGAACTCGAGAGCATCTACGTCTTTACGGCGGATTCCGTTCCGGAAGGCTACGCGGCATATGCGTCGTTCCGTTTCTTCCCTGCGGTGATTTCGCAGAGCTATTATTACTTCTGCTACTATGACGAGAGCGAGATCGCATCGCTCACCTTCCGCGGCGAGACGCTCAGCCTTACGGGCTACGGAATTGCCACGCTCGGACAGGCGCAGTACCGTTACTATTTCGAGACGGCGGGCGATGAGACCTATCTCTGCCTTGCCTCTTTGATGGGCGGGCTCATGTACCGCATCGCCTACGATCCTGCGACGCAGACCATCCCGGAAGAGCCCGGAACGGAGCAGGGTTCCTATTATTCCTATCTCTTCGACGAAGAGAACGGCCGCTATGTCGTCGGCGAGTACACCGTCACGCTGGACGGCTACGGCAACGCGACGCTGCTCGCGCTCTCCGAAAGCGGATCGTATGAGACGTCGCAGACCGGAACGTACACGGCGGAAGGGGATGTGATCTCCGTCCGTTGGGCGTCGGGCGAGTCCTATGACTTCCTCCTGTCGTCCGCTACGGTGAATGAGACGACCGTTGCCACCTATATCATCGGCGATCCGACGCTGGAAGTCGCTTACACGGTCGCGGGAAGCAATGCCGTGATCGAGCGCGACCAGTTCGGCCGCATCACCTTCACGCAGGACGGCGTCTCCGCAAAAGCCAACTTTGCGACGGGCGAGCTTAACGGCGTGAACCTGCTTGTCGTTACGGTCTATGACGACGAGGGGAACGCCACGGCGGCATATGTCTATCGCATGGACGGAACGACGCTCACGCAGACGGACGGCCGCGCGGGAACGTATGCGCTTTTGAGCGGCGATCGCATCTACACGACGCAGACCCTTGTCCTGGACGGCTTCGGCGGCGCAACGCTTACGCAGGCGGACGGAACGCAGGTCAGAGGAACGTATGCCGCGGTTGCGGACAGCGTCGGCGAATGGACGTTCCGCTCCGAGGACGGAATGCTCGCGTTCACCTTCACGCTGACGCAGGTCACGACGGTGGACGGCACGACGTCTGCGGCATATATCATCTATCAGCAGAAGTGGGACGCGCAGTTCTCTGCAAGCGATTGGCAGCTTCTTCTCGTCAACGGCTACGGCGGCGCAACGCTCATCGACTTCTATGGCAGAGCGTATGACGTGAACTATACCGCCCTGACGGACGACATCCTGCACCTCTACGGTTCGACGTTCGGCGACCGCTACTTCCGTGTCGACGGCACGTCGTTTGCCGAGATCACGGACGACTTCGTCGTCGAGGACGGCGTCCTCCTTGCCTATCAGGGTGCGGGCGGCGCGATCACCATTCCCGACGGCGTCACGTCCATTGCGGACAGCGTGTTCTATCTGCAGACGAACATCACCGAGGTCAACCTCAACGACGTCGAGACGGTCGGTGAATTTGCCTTCCAGGCAAACGCGATCCTCGCCTTCACCGGTACGGAAAATGTCCGCACGATCGGCGCCTATGCCTTCTATCAGAGCATCTACCTCAAGGCGGTTTCCTTCCCGAATGCCGAGACCGTCGGAGAGTATGCGTTTGCCCGCAGCACTGCACTCGAGCAGGTTTCCTTCGGGGCATCGCTTAAATCCATCGGCAACAGCGCCTTCCTGCAGTGCGGCAGCTATCGCGATGCGACGTTCACGCTGACCCTCGCAGGGACGACGGCTCCCGCAATGGGAGAAAACGTCCTTCAGGATGCCGGTACGCTCGGTGCGTTCATCGCGGCTCCCGATACGGCTGCGGCGGCTGCTTTCCGCGAGGCCTGGAGCGCAACGTATGCAAGCTATGTCGGCGTCACGCCTTCCGTAGCGGCGGCTGCCGTCGCCGGTGTCTATTACACCGATCTGGGCGTCAGCCCCGCGGCAAGACTTGTTCTCGGCGCGCAGGTCGTCCTCAACGGCACGACGGTCGGAATCTATGATGTCACCGGAACAACGATAACGGTCACGCTGTTTGCGGACAATTCGACGGTTTCCGGCACGGTTTCGGGCGATACGAGCAAGACGATCGCCATTACGCTGAACGGCAATGCATACACCTTCTATGCGGACGGTACGGAGCGCACGCTCACGGGTACGGCGGGCTCAGTTACGATCGCGCTCGGCTATGGCTCGACGACGGGTCTCTACAATGACCGCTCGGTCGAGGTGACGCTGGACGACGGCATCTACTTCATCCTCGACGGCTACCGCCACACGCTGAGTATTGACCTCGCGAACGGCACCTTCACGGAGGAAGTCGCGTTTGAAGCCATTGTCCGTGACTATGTCGCATACGGAACGGATGACTACAACAGCACGCTTCGCATCATCGAGGGGCGCGATGCCGAGGGAAATGCGACCTATACGCTGGAAGACAGCATGCAGAACAGGCTCTATTCCATCGATCGCAGAACGTACAGAACGCAGTTGAGCAATAACCGCGGAAATTGGACGCTTGCTCTCATTGCGCAGGACGGGGATATCCTGACGTATCGCATCACCATTCCCGTTGTCGGAAATTACAGCATGACGTATTCCGTGATCGCGATCGTCGATAACGGCGAGGCGATCGGGGAGGACGGAGAGTATGCGTTCGTCTTCTACCTGGAGGAGGCATATCATCCTGCGGTCGCCGTAGACGGCCTGGATGCTTCCGTGCAGATGACATTCGTCTATGAGCCCGTGCAATACGGAACAGGTGCCATCACTTCCGTGGAGTTCGCGATCGGCGGAACGACTGTCGTGAGCGACGAGATTACCGTCAATACGGAGGACACGATCACCTTCACGGTCAATGCGGGCGATTACGCGGGAACGTATGTGCTTGCCGTCAGCGGCTCGTCCAATACGAGGATCAACTCGATCACGTACACGGCCTCTGCGCAGGCATAAGACAAGTGGATACATTCGTGAGGCCGCTCTGGTGCGGCCCTGTCTCTTATACACATCTCCGAGCCCACGAGACTCGACGTCATGTCGTA
>ERZ1090868.903-NODE-903-length-16293-cov-15.087572_pt1 | contig 16293 bp, 7 predicted proteins | sample MGYA00478475_ERZ1090868 | MGnify/ENA primary metagenome ERZ1090868 (study PRJEB33644, sample SAMEA5815747) | chicken gut metagenome | biome: Chicken; feature: Gastrointestinal Tract; material: Caecum | place: Ireland | collected 2019-01-01 | study: A study of the...
ATACACAGGAACACGAACATCACCACCACGGCGATTCCTGCGGCTGCGGCCATGAGCATACACAGGAGCACGAACATCACCACCACGGTGATTCCTGCGGCTGCGGCCATAAACATGCGCAGGAACACAAACACGCGGCCGGCAGAGAAGAAAAACTCTCCCATTCCGACAAACAGGTTTCCACTTCAGCCGTGAGAAAGGTTTACACCATCGAAAACCTGGACTGCGCCAACTGCGCAGCGGCGGTCGAGCGGAAGATCGCGGCAATGCCCGAAGTGCAGGAGGTTGCCCTGACCTTCGCCACGAAGCAGCTCCGCATTACCGCTGAGAATCCGGATGCTCTTCTGGATAAGATCCGCGCCGTCGCCTCCTCCGTTGAACCCGGCGTGGAGATTTATCAGCAGACACGTTCCAGACGTTCCGGCACATCCTCCGGTTCGGCAGCCGCCTCAGAAATTTCCGCAGTCTCTGCACACCACAGCCACGTTGCTCTGCACAACGGATCGGAGGCAGAGGGATCCGGCAGCGGCGCACAGGCTCCGGCGAAAAAATCCCGTCTTAGTGCAGAGAACCAAAAGGATCTGATCCAGATCCTGACCGGTGCGGTTTTGTTCGCCGCCGGCATTGTCCTGAATGCTCTGGATTTTGTCCTCCCGGCGGACGTGGTACTGCTGGCAGGCTATCTGCTGCTCGGCGGAAGGATCATTCTCACTGCCCTGCGGAACCTAACAAAAGGAAAGGTTTTCGATGAGAATTTTCTGATGAGTCTCGCGACTATCGCTGCGATCTGTATCGGTGATTTCAAGGAAGCGGTCGGCGTTATGCTGTTCTACCGTATCGGTGAACTGTTTGAGGAAATCGCCGTTGAGCGGAGCCGCTCACAGATCATGGACGCAGTGGATATGCGTCCGGAAGTTGTGACGAAAGTTCATGGAGACCACACTCATGTGATCCCCGCCGAAGATGCAGAGATCGGAGATATTCTCCAGATCCGTCCCGGCGACCGGATTCCCCTTGATGGAACTGTCGTGGAGGGAGAAAGCCGGATCGATACCTCCCCGGTGACCGGTGAACCGGTACCGGTGGCAGTAAAAGCCGGCGATCTGCTCGTGTCCGGCTGTGTCAACACTTCCGGTCTGCTGAAAATGCGGGTAGAAAAAGTACTGGAGGAATCCATGGTCACAAAGATCCTGGATTCTGTGGAAAACGCTGCCGCAAACAAGCCGCAGATCGAGCGTTTTATCGCACGTTTCGCAAGAATCTATACACCTTTTGTCGTGATCCTCGCATTGCTGACAGCGATCGTTCCGTCTCTGTTTACCGGCGACTGGAACCACTGGATCTATACGGCGATTACCTTCCTGGTCATCAGCTGCCCGTGCGCACTTGTTCTGAGTGTTCCGCTGGCATTCTTCTCCGGCATTGGGGCAGGAAGCAAGCGCGGCATCCTTTTCAAGGGCGGTGTGTCGCTGGAAGCAATGAAAAATGTCCGTGCTGTTGTCATGGATAAAACAGGTACAATCACCGAGGGCAATTTTACCCTGCAGGAAGCTGTTCCCGCCGATGGCACAGACGCGGATACGCTGCTGATGCTGTGCGCTTCCTGTGAACAGAATTCGACGCATCCGATCGCCCAGAGCATCCTCGCGGCTGCAAGGGACAGACATCTCTCTCTGGAACAGCCTTCTGACGTTGAAGAACTGGCCGGTCGCGGCATCCGCGCGGTCCTGCCGCAGGGAGAAGTGCTCTGCGGAAACAAAAAACTAATGGAACAGTTCCATGTGAAGGGGACGTCCGATTCCGCTGTTTACGGAACGGAAGTTCTCGCAGCGCTGAACGGTCAGTTTCTCGGCTGTCTGGTCATTGCCGATACCATCAAGGAGGAAGCCGCAGACGCTGTTGCCGCGATCCGCTCGAAGGGCATCATCACAGTGATGCTCACCGGCGACGCCCGGGAAAATGCCGACGCTGTCGCAAAAGCCACGGGCATCGATGAAGTACACGCTCGTCTTCTGCCCCAAGAGAAGCTGGATACTCTTCAGAAAATCCGCGCGGAACACGGCGCTGTCATGTTCGTCGGAGACGGTATCAACGATGCCCCGGTCCTTGCCGGCGCAGATGTGGGCGCGGCGATGGGAAGCGGCGCAGACGCGGCGATCGAGGCTGCCGATGTGGTATTTATGACTTCCCGGCTGGATGCAGTTCCAAAAGCGCTCCAGATCGCTCACTCTGCTCTGCGGATCGCCCGCCAGAACGTGGTCTTCGCCCTGGTGATCAAGGCGCTGGTCATGATCCTGGGCCTTGCAGGATCCGCCAATATGTGGATGGCAGTGTTTGCCGACACCGGAGTCGCGATGATCTGCGTATTGAACTCCATCCGCGTTCTTTACCGGAAGGATTAAAACCGTCTGGCCCGGCGACCGGTTACCGGTTTTCGACAGCTTTTACGGATTTTATAAATTGGAATTTTAGATTTTTTCCGTTTCTTTTAGAAAATGGACATACTTTCAACACATTTTTTCCGTATACTATAGGACAGATAGTTGATTAACCACTCACTATCTCCCCCCTCATTAGAAAATGGCGATATACTTCGGTATATCGCCATTTTTGCGTGATACGCCATGCAGGCAGCCGCCGTGTCTGCACGGACGGACCAATCCCCACATAGTAATATAGTAAAAATCTTCCGCAACTCCACAAAATTCTTCTAACACCTTCCCCCGATACTTGTGTATGATAAAAACAGAATAACTGTTACTACAGATTCGTTTGGCAGTTATAAGCATCCATTTTATTTTTTATTGCGGACCGACTGCGCTGAGCACCTGTTACAGCTAGCCACGATTCAGCGTACCACCTCCGCGGGAAAGGAGAACAGACATGGTAAATCTGAAAGCGAACCCATACTGTCTGTCTGACGAAGACATTCAGTGGGTAGAGGAAACCATCGCCGGCATGAGCGACGAAGAAAAAGTGGGACAGCTTTTCTTTCAGCTGACGGCTTCTCACGACGAAGCATACCTGAAAGAACTGATGGAAAAATATCATCTGGGCGGCTGCCGTTACAACCCTGCTCCGGGAAAAGCGATCCAGGAACAGAACCGTAAACTTCAGAAATATGCGAAAATCCCGGTATTTATCGCCTGCAACACAGAGGCAGGAGGAGACGGCGCCTGCGCGGACGGCACGAAGATCGGCTCCGGCGTGAAGATCGGCGCCACCGGAAACGAAGAATATGCGTTCGCGCTGGGAAAAATGTCCAACGAAGAGGCTGCGTCCATCGGCTGCAATATGGCCTTCGCCCCGGTCTGCGATATCGCCTATAACTGGGAGAATACAGAGATCATCACCCGCGCGTTCGGAAATGATCCCGAGCGGGTCGCCAACATGAGCGCCGCTTACCTGAAGGGCGCCCACACGATCCCGGGCTTCGCCTGCGCGGCAAAACACTTCCCGGGCAACGGACAGGATTTCCGCGACGCACATCTTTCCAACAACGTCAATTATTTTACCGTCGAAGAGTGGGACAAGACCTACGGAATGGTCTACAGGACTCTGATCGACAATGGCCTGGATGCGATCATGGCCGGCCATATCATGCTTCCGGAATACGCCAGGACCATCAACCCGGATCTGAAAGATGACGACATGATGCCGGCGACGCTGAGCCCGGAGATCATGAAGGGCCTGCTCCGCGACCGACTGGGATTCAATGGAATGGTCGTAACCGACGCTTCCCATATGGTGGGAATGACCGATCGGATGAAACGGTCCGAGATGCTGCCGCGCACGATCAATGCCGGATGTGATATGTTCCTGTTCTTCAACGACCCAGAAGAAGATTTCCATACCATGCTGAACGCCTACCGGGACGGAACCATCAGCGAAGAACGGATGACCGAAGCACTGACCAGGATTCTCGGACTGAAAGCCCATCTGGGACTGCACAAAAAGGCGAAGGAAGATCTGGTGCCGCAGCCGGAAACCGCAGAACAGACACTCGGAAAACAGGAATACAAAGATATGCAGAAGGCGATCAGCAACGACTGTATCACCCTTGTAAAATACAAAGATCAGGACGTACTTCCTCTGACGCCGGAGCGTTATAAGAGGATCATGATCGTCCATATCAAGGCGGCGGAAAGCGGAATGTCCTTCCTGATGAAAGCTATGGGAATGGGCGGAAAGAAGAATCCGGCAGAGCTTCTAAAAGAAAAGCTGTGTGCGAAAGGATTCGACGCGTTTATCTATGAGAGTCCTCTGGATGTGATGAAGAAACAGATCGAAGCCGGCCAGAAACCGGATATCAACATTTATTTCGCCGGGAAAAACGCGATCGCCGATTTTGTGAAAGACATGGACCTGGTGATCACGCTGTGCGACGTCTCCAGCGGAAGACCTAGCTTCGGTATGTCCAAAGGCGGCGGCGAGATTCCGTGGTATGTGTTCGAGCTCCCGGTTGTTGTCATCGGATGCGGACAGCCGACGATGCTGGCAGATATCCCGCAGGCACGTACATACATCAACACCTACGACGCGGAAAATACGACGTTCGACGCGCTGATAGAAAAGCTGACGACAGGGCCGGAGGCATTTACGGCCAAAGATCCGATCGACAGCTTCTGCGGTCTGTTTGACGCGAAAATCTAAGTAAAAAGATCAAAAGCCCTTCGTCTTCTTTCTCAGGCGGAAGGCTTTTGGGTTTTTCGTATACGGTCCGGCGATCCTCACGGACGAGCTCATGAAAAGCAAATTCATCTGGCTGGATCAGGAATCTGGACGCGGGCATTTTCTGACGACACAATTCTGTCCGGAAACCAATCTACGACCGCAGCAGACAGTTGAATCCGTTCAGTTCCTCAAAGGTGACGCTTCCGTTTCCTGCCAGTTCATGACCGGGCGTCAGGCAGAGAGTTTTTTCTTTATCTTCCCAGCATTTGTGCAAGCAGCCGGATATACTCCGGTGTCGTTCCGCAGCATCCGCCAATCACTCCGGCACCGGCTTCCACAAGGACTTTCATATGTTTCGCAAAATCCTGTGCGTTCATACTGTAAACAGCTTCGCCCCGCGGTGTGATGACCGGCAGACCCGCATTGGGCTTTGCGATCACCGGGACGTTCGCCACTTTTTCCATGCTGCGGACTACAGCCTCCAACTGGTCCGGTCCGACGGAACAGTTTAATCCGACCGCCGCCGCGCCCATCTCCTGCAGCGTCTCCACCGCCTCTACCGCGTTTCCGCCGAACAGAGCGGAACCGTCTGCTTCCAGCGTCAGACTGCACATAACAGGAAGATCGCAGACAGATGCCGCCGCATCGAGAACGACACATGTCTCGTCCACACTCAGCATGGTCTCCGCCACCAGCAGATCCACTCCTGCGTTCGCAAGCGCGGTGATCTGTTCCGCATATGCGTCAAAGAGTTCTGTATAGGTCAGTTCACCTTTGGGCTCCATCATTTTTCCTGTCGTCGTAATGTCTCCCGCAATCAGTCCGGAACCGGTTCCCACCGCTTCCCTGGACAGAGCGACCAGACGTGTATTCAGTTCTTCTACCCGATCCTCATAACCAAAATTGGAAAGGCTAATCCGGTTTGCCGCAAAAGTCGGCGCATATACGATCTGGCTCCCGGCCGCGAGATACTCCTTCTGCAGTCCGACCAGAATATCCGCATGTTCCAGCGTCCAGACTTCGGTACTGATCCCTTTTGGCATTCCTGCTTTGGTCAGATTGGAACCGGTCGCGCCATCCAGCAGAATGACTCCCTCACCGGCCAGCTGTGCAAATACTTCTTTTGTCATTTTTTCCTCCTCCTGACACATTTACTGCGTCAATAATGGCAGATTTGGAAGTCTACTTCCAAACTGCCACTTCCATAGGTCGTGGTTTCCCGCAGTTATGCGGACCTTTTTCTCAGTAACACTTCGGCAGCCATTCGTTCAATGGCTGCCGATTTCTCGCATAAGCTCTTTTTCAATTTTCTCGCATAAGCTCTTTTTCAATTAAATCGTTTTCCATGACGGAACCGCCTGTTTTGCTGCTCACTTGATTCATCTCTCATGAACCGCTGGCTGCCGTCCGGATCATCACTCGTCTGCGGAAGTGCCGGCTGTGTCTGCGTTGCTGTCGGTATTGACCGAACTGTCACTGTTGGCTGTGCTGTCCGTATCTGCCGCGCTGTCGCTGTTGGCTGTACTGTCCGTGTCCGCCGTACTGTCGCTGCTGCTGTCGGTACTCTCCTCAGAGGAATCTACTGTCATCGTATACAGATCGTAATCAGTGACTTCCAGTTTGTTCCACGCTCTCTTTACAGAGATGTCGCTCTCATCGATCCAGCTGTCCAGCAGATCGTTGTACGCGTCGCTCTGTCGCTGCTGTACGATGGTATCCTTTTCTTCGTCTGTCGCTTCACGGTCCAGAACGCTGTCCATGCGAACCACGTAATAAGCATCTTCCCCTTCGATCACCTCTCCGTAAACCTGTCCGTCGGTCAGAGTCTCGGCAGCATCCTTCAGCGCCTCATCCAGGCTGTCGTCGTCTGCTCCGAACGTGGTCTCGGAAGCAGTCAGGTATACTTCATCCGTATCTTCTGTACTGTCCGTGGTATCCTCTGTTCCTTCTTCGGAAGTATCCGCTGTGCTGTCAGATTGAGCAGCCTCCTCCGCTCTTCTCTCTTCATTCAATTCATCATTGATCTGTGTTCTCAGGTCGGAGAAATCTGCGGTCGCCGGATCCTCAGAGGCATTCAGGGCGTCCAGAAATCTTTGAGCGATTTCCTTTTTCTCTGCTTTTTCCTCATCGGTCAGTTCCACTGTGTCTCCGTTTTCATCTGTCTCCGTTCCTTCCGTGGACACCCGCACATAGCTGATCCTCGACTGCTGTGCTTCCTCGTCGCTGACTTCTGTGTCCACATCCGCGATCATCGGGTCATACATCTTCGACTGGATCGCATATACCTCGATGACATCCTGAATATCTTCCTGTGTTACACCCAACCTCGTCAGGGTCTCTGCGTCATTGTCTTCCACAAAGGCTGCCGCCGCTTCCTGGGCTCCTGCCACCTCATCATCCGTCAGGGACACATCATATTCCGACGCATGCTGCCGCATCAGGAATGCCTGCTCGATCGATGTGAGCGCATCTTCTTTCAGATTTTCTCCGACGGTCGGACTGTCCTCGTCGCTCTCGTCGGCAAGCGCGTCAAAAGACAGAGAATACTGCTGGCCAAACATGGAACTCATGGTCTGATAATAGTTGACCATCGTCGCCTGCTGGTAGCGCAGCATAAAGTTTGCCTTTCCGAGATTTATTTCTTCATCGTTGATCACCAGCGCTGTCTGGGTTCCGTCTACTACTGTGCTGTCTCCGCATCCGGAAAGGCCACTCAGCGCCACCGCAGCGGTAAGTACGCCGCAGACAACTTTTGCACTTGTTTTTTTCATATTGCTCCTTTACCTCCGGTACCGTTTTCTTTACGGTATTTTTTCATGTTCTGACATGACATTCGAGTCAATTATACCTTTTTTTTACGGGGAGGGCAACTTTTTTCACAAATTCTTCAATATATTGGGACGAAACCGGACGCGTCGGCTGTGCGCGGGCGGCGGGCGGCTGAGGAGATGGGGAAATTCTAAACGTTCCGCGGGTGTTCCGGCCGGGTACCGGAGCAATTCGCCGAGAACGCTTGATGCGTTCTTGGCTCAGTGCTCCTCAGGCTCCGGGCGTGAAGCCCTGCGCCTGCCCCGGCCGGAACGCCCGCGGAGCGTTAAGAATTTCTTCCCATCTCCTCAGATGCCCGCCGTCCGCGCACCGCCGGCGGGGGCGGGTTCGGGTAGTGGCGGCGGGGGGTGTGGGGGGGAGGGTGTTGGTGGGGGTGGTTAGGGGGGGGGCGGGGGGTGTGAAATGGGGGGCGGCTTCATTTGGCATGTAAATGCTTAAGTTGTGCGATTACACGCTCCGGGAATGGTTTTTGGTAAAATATTGTATTTGTCCATTGTAGTCAGGCCCTAGAGTTTTGGGGGACGAGGGCGTGGAGGGATTCCACGACTTGTTTGGTGCGGTCCAGGATGTTGATTTTTTCTTTTGCGTTTCGTTTTCTCGGACGGAAGAGGAAGTAGGCGGGGCGGTCGGGTTTGAAGGTCAGTTCTTCGGGATAGGCGGCCAGGACGCCGGGGATTCCGGTTACGTCGAGGCGGGCGCGGTCGTGCATGATGATCCGGATGGTGTCTTCCTGTTGTTTGATCTCGGTGATCCAGGCTTTGTGGGCCAGGGCTTTCAGGCTGGCTACGGCGAGCAGGCTCTGTACGGTCTTTGGCGGCTCTCCGAAGCGGTCCATCAGTTCTTCCAGCATGTCTTCGTACTCTTCGTCGTTTTCGATGGCTGCGATCCGTTTGTAGGTGTCCAGTTTCAGTGATTCGTTGCTGATGTAGCTGTCGGGAATGTAGGCGTTGATGCTCATGTCTATGGTTGTCTCATAGTCTTCGGCTACCTCGATGCCTTTGGCTTCCTGGACGGCTTCGCTGAGCATCTTGCAGTAAAGGTCATATCCTACGGATTCCATGTGGCCGGACTGTTCGGCGCCCAGAAGGTTTCCGGCGCCGCGGATCTCCAGGTCGCGCATCGCGATTTTGAATCCGCTTCCCAGTTCCGTGAATTCACGGATCGCGTGGAGCCGTTTTTCTGCGACTTCCCGCAGCATTTTGTTTCTCCGGTACATGAGGAATGCGTAGGAAGTACGGTTGGACCGGCCGACGCGTCCCCGCAGCTGGTATAGCTGTGACAGACCCATCTGGTCGGCGTCGTGAATGATCATAGTGTTGACATTGGAAATATCCATGCCGGTCTCGATGATGGTCGTGGACACAAGAACATCGATCTCTCCGTTGATGAAGCCGTACATGATTTTTTCCAGTTCCCGTTCTTTCATCTGGCCGTGGGCGAACGCTACGTTCGCGTCCGGCACCAGCTTGGCGATCATGTTCGTCATCTCAACGATCGTCTGAACCCGGTTGTAGACATAGTATACCTGTCCACCGCGGGCCAGTTCGCGGTTGATGGCTTCGCGGACCATCTCTTCGTTGTATTCGCAGACGAAGGTCTGGATCGGGAGTCTCTCTCCGGGCGCTTCCTCGAGAACGCTCATATCCCGGATCCCGATCAGACTCATGTGCATGGTCCGCGGAATCGGCGTCGCGGTCAGCGTCAGGACGTCCACATTCTTTTTCATCTGTTTGATCTTTTCTTTGTGAGTGACGCCGAAGCGCTGTTCCTCGTCAATGATCAGAAGTCCGAGATCTTTGAATTCCACATCCTTGGACAGAACCCGGTGGGTTCCGATGACGATGTCCACCAGCCCTTTTTTCAGATCCGTCAGGGTCTTTTTCTGCTGAGCGGAAGTGCGGAAACGGCACAGAAGATCCACCCGCACCGGGAAGTCCTTCATCCGCTCCACAAAGGTATTGTAATGCTGCTGGGCGAGGATCGTCGTCGGCACAAGGTATACCACCTGCTTGTTTTCCTGCACTGCCTTGAAAGCGGCACGGATCGCCACCTCAGTCTTTCCGAATCCCACATCCCCGCAGATCAGGCGGTCCATGATCTTGTGGCTTTCCATATCCTTTTTCGTCGCTTCGATAGCGGCCAGCTGGTCCTCCGTCTCCTCGAAGGGGAACATTTCCTCGAATTCCTTCTGCCAGACGGTGTCCGGTCCGTACTGGTATCCTTCCGTTGACTGTCGCGCCGCGTAGAGCTTCACCAGGTCTTTCGCAATATTCTTGACGGCTCCACGCACCCTGGTCTTCGTCTTGGTCCACTCCTGCCCGCCCAGGCGGTTCAGCTTCGGCTGCTTCGCCGCGTCCGCAGACGCATACTTCTGGAGTACGTCCAGCTGAGTCGCCAGCACATACAGGTTACTTCCGCCGGCGTACTCGATCTTTACGTAATCCTTCATCACATGGTCCACTTCGATCTTCTCGATCCCTTTGTAGATTCCGAGACCATGGTTTTCGTGTACTACGTAATCTCCGACAGACAGCTCGGAAAAATTCTGGATCTTCTGTCCGGAATACTGGGATTTTTTCCGTGCTTTTCTCCGCTCTTTCCCGAAAATATCCGACTCGGTGATCAGGACAAACTTCTGCATCGGATACTCAAACCCCCGGCGGACGTTTCCGTGGATCAACATGATCTCGCCGGGACGGAGGATCCGCTCCGGATCTTCGCTGTAAAACGCCGGAAGATCTTCCTCCTGCAGATCCTGGGCCATGCGCTGCGCCCTGGTACGGGATGGACACACGAGGACCATCTGATACCCGGCATGTTTCCAGGATTTCAGATCCTTGACCAGCACAGGAAACTGGTTGTTATAGGGATTGACTGATTTCACGGTGACGGAATATTCTCCTGTGATTTTCCACTCATTTTTCCGCACATCCATCAGGCACAAAGCCACACAGTTTCTCCTGTTCAGCCTTGCGCACAAGACGCCTGTCTCATCCATCAGATCGGTCTGGCCCGGAAGCAGGTAGCCTTTCTCCAGACGATGGGACATGCTCTGCCGGAATTCCTCCGCGAGAGTGTTGGCACATTCCAGAATACGGTTCGGCTCGTCGAGAAAAATCCTGGCGTTCTCAGGGAAATAATCCAGGAAGGACACAGTGTCCGGATAAAAATACGTCAGATACTGCTCCGCTCCGGTAAAGTCCAAGCCACTGTCCAGCAGGGAACAGATATCCCTGGCATTCTGCGCCACCCGTGCTCCTTCCTCGGTCAACATCTGATCCCGAAAATATTTTGTCTGGCGTTTGGCTTCCTTCTCGATCGCTTTTTTCCCGCGCTCGATCGATTTCTCGGTCAACAGCATCTCAGTCGCCGGATAAATAGTGATCTCATCCAGATTTTCAATGGAACGCTGGCTCTCCACATCAAAACTGCGGATGGAATCGATCTCGTCTCCCCACAGTTCGATGCGCCACGGATTCTCTTCCGTCAGCGGAAAGACATCGAGAATTCCTCCGCGGATCGAAAACTGGCCGCAGCTTTCTACCTGCGCTTCCCTCTCGTAGCCCAGGCGCACCAGTTCTCTTTTCATTTTTTCCAGATCCAGCTCACTGTCATTTTTCAGGTGAATACAGTGTTCCTGAAAAACCTCCAACGCCAGCAGTTTATCCATACAACCGCCGACACTCGTGACCACAGTGAGATTTTTCCGTTCAAGTATCGCCTGGATCACACGGATGCGTTCCCTGGTCAACAGGTTTCCGCTGATGTCCGCCTGATAAAAGATCAGGTCCTTGGCCGGATAATACAGGACTTCCGGGTCATATAACCGGAAATCTTCGTACAGTTCCTTGGCTTTTAATTCGTTCTCCGCGATCAGCAGACGAAACGGCGCATCCTCGGAAAGTCCCGCAGCGAGATGCGCTTTCTGGGAATCCAGGGCGCCGGTCACAGTTACAATGCCCCGGTTCGTTTTCAGCTGACGGATCAGGTCATCAAAGCGGCCGATCCGCTCCAATGGTTCCAATAACGCCTTCATCAAAATTACCTTTCTACCTTCCGGTTGTATTCATTCATCGCCGCATCCGTCTCGTCGTTGAGCATCAGTTCCAGCGCCTTCGCCGCATGGGAGATGGCTTCGTCCACCTCTGCACGCTCCTCCTTGGAAAACGGGCTGAGCACATAATCCGCCAGATCCCATTCTTTCGGCTTCTCGCCGACGCCGATCTTGATCCTCTGAAACTTGTCCGTTCCGAGATTTGCGATGATATTCTTGATGCCATTATGCCCGCCGGCGCTTCCTTTTTTACGGATACGGATCTGCCCCGGCTCCAGGCTGATATCGTCATAGATAACGATCAGCTCCTGTTCCGGATCGATCTTATAATAATTTACCAGTTCCCGCACGGACTCGCCGCTCAGATTCATATAGGTCATCGGTTTCGCCAGGATCACCTTCTGTCCTGCGATCATTCCCTTGCCATACATTGCCTTGTGCCCCAGCCCCGAGGACGGGATCCTGTATTCATCCACAAGATAATCGATCGTGTCAAAGCCCACATTGTGCTTTGTCCCCTCATATTTTCTCGTGGGATTTCCCAAACCTACTATAATATACATCTTTTCCTCCTGAAATATGATGGGAAACAAAGCGGGCAAACCCGCTTCCGCTCCCCTGCCCTCAAACCTGAGGGCTTGAACACTTCGCACGCCGCAGCAGCGCCGTGAGGCGTGCAAATAGCTGCGCGGTCGAGAAAAAAAGCCGCCGCAAAAAGCGATTTTGCGGCGGCTCTCATCATCAATTAAAATATACCAGATCGACTTCCGGCTTTTTCGCGGACTTGATATCCTTCGCGATCAGCACCGGGCCTTCGCCCTCATACTGGGGCATATACTTCCAGTCAACCTGAGCAGTCACTTCCACCCACTGTCCCATCAACAGAGACTTGGCCTTCGGAAATTCGCAGATATATCCGATAAACGTGGTATCATCCGCACAGCAGGTCATTGCCATACGTCCCGGTACAAAGAACTCTGCCTTCGCATCTTCACTTTTCAGCACTCTGCCCTTAAAGCGGACCGTTTTTCCACGATAACGTTCCGGATGATCCTCCATATCCACATAAAAAATACCGTAATCCGCATCCTCAATATCAATAACATCCGCATCCAGATCATACGGCATCGCATCCTCAAAGATATTATTGATCTCGCCTTCTTCGTTCTCAAACAGAACGTCACAGGCCGGATTCACCACCTTAATGCTCCGGCGGAAGGAGGGCAGCGGATCCTCCGGACGGCAGCGGTTGAACATGACCATATCCGCATGCTGAACCATTTCCATAAAAATAGATTTCAGGCTCAGATTCTGCATATAAATCTGGAAACAGCTTGCGTCCACCGTCACGATCTCCTGGACAATACCCCATCCTCTGGGCATCTCCATCTCCTCCAGACTTTTCACACTCCAGAGAGGATTGTACTCCAGGATCACACGTTCCGGGCTGTAACGGCGTTTCAGCTTCTTCAGATAATCCGGTGTAAACTGTTCCTGATTTTCCACAACCTCAAGCACCGTATTATACTTCAGAAGCTCCTTCTCGTCGTATTCCACCTCGCCTTCCTCCGTGGTGATCAGAAGGGTCGGTTCGTCAATCTGAAAATATTCCTGAGCAACCGTGAAATTGATAAAAGTAGTCTTTCCACTTTCCAGAAATCCGGTGATCAGGTAAATCGGAATATCGATTTCGTCTTCTCCCATATTTTACTCCTTATTCTCCGCGGCTGTCTGAAAAACCGCTGCTTTTTTATCATAACCGTTCGACCGGCAAAGCGATCACTTCCGGGATCACAGTCCGCCTGGCCTGCCTGTTATATTTTCCGTCTTTTGTTTCCGCAGAACCTCTCACTTCCGGACGCGAGCCCGTACCGTTTACAGCGAAAACAGTTCCGCCAGTTTCTCCTCGTTCAGTTTGGAACCGATCACGCAGATACGTCCGGTATATTCCGGAGCGCCCTCACGGATCTCATACTCTTCCGGAACCATATCAAAATAGATCCAGTGTCCGTCTTTTCCGGAAACCATTCCTTTCGCACGCAGCACAACGCCGTAATCCGGATTCTCGGAGAGTTCTTTCAAAATCTTCTCCATCTCTTCCTGATCAAACGTCTTTACCGTCTCCTTGCCCCAGCTGGTGAAGACTTCGTCCGCATGATGGTGATGATGATGGCCGCAGCCGCACTCACCGTCATGGTCATGATGATGTTCATGGTCATGGCAGCATTCGCCATCATGATCGTGGTGATGGTGCTCATGACCGTGGCAGCATTCATCGTCGTGATCGTGGTGATGATGCTCATGGTCGTGGCAGCACTCATCATCGTGATCATGGTGATGGTGCTCATGGTCGTGGCAGCACTCATCGTCATGGTGATGATGCTCGTGGTCATGATCGCACGCATCGTGATCATGATGATGCTCCTGTTCCGGCTCATCCAGACGGATGATCGCGCCCTCCATCGTATCCAATACTTTCTTTCCGCCCAGCTGCTCCACCGGAGTGGTGATGATCGTCGCAGTCGGGTTCAGTCCGCGGAGCAGTTCCACGGCAGCCTCGATTTTTTCCGGAGTCGCCTTCTCGGTATCGGTACGGCTCAGGATGATGGTTCCTGCACTCTCCACCTGGTTCTCAAAGAACTCTCCAAAATTCCGGAGATACATTTTGCACTTATTCACGTCAACAACGGTCGTCGCAGAGTTCAGAGCGACGCCTGCCTCTTTCTCCACATCGTTGACAGCCTTGATGACATCGGACAGCTTGCCCACACCGGACGGCTCTATGATGATACGGTCCGGATGATATTTGGTGATTACTTCGGAAAGCGCTTTTCCAAAATCTCCGACCAGAGAGCAGCAGATACAGCCGGAATTCATCTCGCGGATCTCGATCCCTGCATCCTTCAGGAATCCTCCGTCGATTCCGATCTCCCCGAATTCGTTCTCGATCAGAACGACCTGCTGACCTTTCAGGGCGTCCATCAGCAGTTTCTTGATCAGTGTCGTCTTTCCGGCGCCCAGAAATCCGGAAATAATGTCTATTCTTGTCATTTTTTCTCAACCTCTTCCTTGAAAAACATTTATTTACATTGTCACCAAAAGGGACGAAGGTAAGACCTCCGTCCCGGATATTGTTTATTATAGCAACCATATAACAAAAAAGCAAGAGAAAAAATGGGGGGACGAAACGTGCGCCTGGCAGGTGTGCCGTGTGTGCGTTTCTGAGAACTAAGGCGGAGGGGGCAGGGCGCTGTGTTATTATCTTTCATTTTTTTCTTCAGTAGAGTTTATAAAATTTTTTACTGCATCTTTTAAAGTAGTGAGTTGTATCTCGGCGTCTTTTTCGGTTTTTCCTTTTATTCCAAAATATATTTTTAGTTTGGGTTCTGTTCCTGAAGGGCGAAAGCAACACCATGCTTCTCTTTCCAATTCAAAGTACAGAACATTTGATTGAGGAAGAGACGTCAGTTCCTCTTTTCCGGTTATAAAATCGGTCTGTACCCTTTTTTCATAATCTCTGAATCGCATTACACGGTACCCGCCGAGATCCGTCGGTGGTTGTCTTCGAATCGTTTTCATTATTTTTTGAATCCGCTCACTGCCATCTATTCCTTTTAAACTTATCGTTAATAACCATTCCCGATAATACCCATATTTTTTATAAAGTTCCTGGAGATAATCATATAAAGTAATATGTTGATGAGCGCACCATACTGCTGTCTCGCACAGACACATAGCGGCAGCTACTGCATCTTTATCGCGAACGTAGGTTCCCGGCAGGCAGCCATAGCTTTCTTCAAATCCAAAAATATATTCATGATCATGTGTCACTTCAAAATGATGAATCTGTTCCCCAATGTATTTGAACCCGGTAAGTGTTTCTATATAAGCCATTCCAAAAGATTCCGCAATCTTTTTTGCCATTTTCCCGGAAACAATGGTTGATACCACCGCTCCATTAGATGGCAGGAGATTCTTGTCTTTTTTTTGGCTCAAAATATAATGTAAAATTAACGCTCCCGCCATGTTTCCGGTCAGACTTAAATATTCTCCCGTTCCCGCATCCTTGACGTACGCTCCAAGCCGGTCTGCATCCGGATCCGTTGCGAGCACAATATCTGCATCTACCTTCTTTGCCAGCATCAGCGCCATGTGGAAGGCACTTTTTTCTTCTGGATTTGGACTTTTAACCGTAGGAAAATCGCCATCCGGTTTTTCCTGTTCCTTTACCACAGATACTTTTGTAAAGCCAAGTTCTCTTAAAATTCTCTGTACCGGTTTACTTCCTGTTCCATGCAATGGAGTATACACAATTTTCAGCCGGCCGGCTCCCTGCTGCAGGAGATCCGGACGTAATACCAGCCGTTTTAATTCTTCCATATAACGATCGTCAATTTCCGAATCAAATACATGATATAGATTCTTTCTTTTTGCCTCTTCCATGCACATAGTCCGAACCTGGTTCCAATCGCTCAGAGCATTGATTTCCTCCATGATTTTTCCACATTTTTCCCCTGTAATCTGTGCCCCGTCTTCCCAGTATACTTTATATCCGTTATATTCCGGTGGATTATGGCTGGCAGTAATTACGATCCCTGCAATACACCCCAACGTTCGTACCGCAAAAGATAAAACCGGCGTTGGACGAAGAGAGGCAAAAGTATATGTTTTTATTCCATTAGCCATCAGACACAGTGCGGCCTCTCGGGAAAATTCCGGCGACATATGCCGGGAAT
>ERZ1090868.904-NODE-904-length-16280-cov-4.487149_pt1 | contig 16280 bp, 16 predicted proteins | sample MGYA00478475_ERZ1090868 | MGnify/ENA primary metagenome ERZ1090868 (study PRJEB33644, sample SAMEA5815747) | chicken gut metagenome | biome: Chicken; feature: Gastrointestinal Tract; material: Caecum | place: Ireland | collected 2019-01-01 | study: A study of the...
ACCAGCTTCAGGCCCAGACCATGATCCGATTTTTCTCTGCTGTCCTGAGTGCTTGCAATGTGGTCGCCTTGATTTAACGCGTTCAGAAATTTCGGGGCGATTCCCACCCCGTCATCTGAAACCGTACAGAGGCAGTACCCGTTTTTTTCTCCGACAGAAAGAACGATCTTACACCCTTGCGGATTGTGGGCAACGCTGTTGCGGAGCAGGTTATCCAGCATACGCTGCAGAAGCCCGTCATCTCCCAAAAGGTGAATGGACCGTCCTGGCTGCATTTCGGTAAATATAATCTCGTATTGGTTAGCCAGACCGCTGTTCAGGACTTCGCTGACAGCCTGGCGGCCGATTTCTGTCCAGTCCACGTCTTTGAAGTGAACAGGCTGGAGCGCATATTCCAGCTTGGTGGTTAAATTCAGATCGTCAATCAATCGTTTTATCTTTTCACTTTCCCGGCGGATGATGCCGGCCTGTTTTCTGGTTTCCCGGGGAAGAACGGGATCGTCGTCCAGCTCGCTGGCATACCCCAGGACCATGGAGAGCGGCGTGCGGATGTCATGGGATACACTGCGGATCCACTCCGCTCTTGTGTTATCCTTTTTCCGCATATAGTCCGCCGCCCGGTTCAGCCCGGCGTTGATTTCGGCCAGTTCTCCCTGCTCATCCAGGTGAGATGGCCTGCCGTGGCTTAAATTCTGAATTCCCTGCAGAATGGGCGTCATTGCTCTTTCTACTTTGCGTGTGTTCCTCAGGATCAGAAAAATAATGAGCAGCAGATTGATGATAAAGACCACCGCGATTCCTCCAAACATGATTCCCATGTAGGGCCATTCCAGAGAGAAGTAATATTTTACAAATGTTCCGGGCGGATAACCCACAACCATGAGGAGGCCGTCCGCACGTGTCCATATTTTTACCGGGTAGTCCTCCAGATACCAGCGGCTGAAAGAAGCCACTTCCGCACTTGTATAGGAGCGCGGAAGGTTTTCCGGCAGATCCTGCTGCCAGACAACATCGCCGTCTTCCTCAGCAGCATCGCCCAGGCGGATTGCTCCTGCAGCATGGAAAGAGCTGCATCGTCTGCCGCCCAGCTCCCGCCCTGGAACACAATATGGTCTGAAAAATCACTGACAGAAAAAGAGGTGTCCGAGCCGCTCATATTTCCTGCGATCATGATAGCAAAGAGCAGTACGATATTGACAGCCAGAAATAAGATCATGATTCCGACTGTAGAAAAAATGTACCGCCGGAAAAAACGCTGTACCGTATTCATGGCGACACCTCCTTGAGATTGAGGCGGTAGCCAAGCCCCTTTACAGTAATCAGGGAGACCGGCTTCGATGGGTTTTCTTCGATCTTTTCCCTCAGATGCCGGATATGAGTAGAAAGAGTACTTTCGTATCCCTGCCAGAACTCTCCGCATATTGTCTCGCACAGAATCCCTGTGGTAACGATCCGCCCTGCGTTCTGATACAATTTTCTAAAGAGCTGCATTTCTTTAGCGGTCAGTGTCTGCTTCCCGCCGTTTTTCCACACCTCTGCATTGGCCATATCCACAGTGGATCCGGCCAATTCGACTCTTTCGTTCTGCTTCGGGTATGTACGGCTGAGGATCGCGCCGACCCGGAGCAGCAATTCTTTGGGCAAGAACGGTTTGGGAAGGTAATCATCCGCGCCGATTTCTAACCCTTCGATACGGTCCTCCGCTTCGCCGCGGGCTGTGAGCATCAGGACGGGCACACGGCTTATCCGGCGTATTTCTTTTAGAACTGAAAATCCATCCATTCCCGGCATCATAACATCCAATACGATCAGGCTTGGCTGAGCTTCCCGCCATATTCGCAGCGCCTCAGGGCCGGACGAGGCAGTCAGAAGGCTTGTGTATCCCGCCCGCCGGAAAATAGAGAGCAGCATTTCCAACAAATCACGGTCGTCATCGACCAACAGTATTTTATAACTTGACATAATAGAAATTCAGAGATAATTCAAGGTTGGCTCAGCGTTATCTCAAGGTTGGGATGGTATGCTTAAACCATCACGAAAGGAGGGATTCGCTCATGAGCGATTATGTGATTGAAACCCGCGGTCTTACAAAAAAATATGGAGAACAGAACTGTGTGTCTGATCTGTCTATTCATGTGCGGAAAGGACGCATCTATGGTCTGCTGGGCCGCAATGGCGCCGGAAAAACTACTACCATGCGGATACTGCTGGGACTTACGCCCCCGTCTTCCGGCAATGTGAAGATTTTTGGCAGGCCGCTTCGCGGCAGCGAAAAGAGCATCCTGCCCCGTATCGGCTCGCTGATCGAGTCGCCCGGGTTTTATCCGAATCTGACAGGTACAGAAAACCTTCAGATTTTTGCCGGCCTGCGGGGACTGAAAAGTCCCCAGTATATTAAAAATGCGCTGGAAGTCGTCAACCTGCCGTACCGGGACAAAAAGCTCTTTTCCCAATATTCGCTGGGCATGAAGCAGCGCCTGGCCATTGCGCTGGCCGTCATGCACAACCCGGAACTGTTGATTCTGGACGAGCCGATCAACGGTCTCGATCCCATCGGCATCGCAGAAATGCGGGACTTTATCCGGGAATTGTGCAGCGCCACCGGGAAAACTATTCTGATCTCCAGCCATATCCTGTCTGAAATTTCCCTGCTGGCAGACGATATCGGGATCATTGACCACGGTGTTTTGCTGGAAGAAGAAAGCCTTGAGGAACTGGAAGCAAAGAACGGAAAATATTTCCGTTTTTCGGTTTCCAATGCGCTGCTGGCGGCGAATCTGCTGCAGACCAGGCTGGGTATTTATAATGTTGAAGTGGATAACGCCAATGAGCTGACAGTCCGCGACCTTCGCCTGGACACCGGAGAAGCGGTCCGCTTGTTTGTGGACGCAGGGCTGTATGTATCAGACGCACATCTCTATGAGGACACCCTGGAGGATTATTTCAAACAGGTCACAGGAGGTGAGGGCATTGCTTAAACTTTTACGCTGTGAATTTGCCAAGCTGCGGCGCAAACCCCTGTTCTTCGGAGCAGCTGCTGTGTCCGCCCTGATCCCGCTGGGATGCGCCCTGTTCCTGCCGGACTTTCAGAAGTTCACCAGCGGTGCGCAGGCGGTGGAAGGCATGATGTCCACTCTGTTCCAAATGAGCGCCTATCTGCTGCTCATGCCGGCCCTGGTGGTGCTGGCCGCCAATCTGTTCTTTGAGGAGCAGGACAATGATACCTTAAAAAAACCTGCTGACCGTGCCGGTGAGCAAGTCCGCCCTGGCGGCGGCAAAAATGGCCCTGCTGTTTCTGTTCTCTGTCGCCTTTATGGCGGTGGGCGGACTGGTGATCCTGGCTATTGTCACGGCCGCGGGATGGGAGCCGGTGGGATTCTGGCGGCTCTTTTTGGTGGGAATCGGCGAAGGGATTATGATGTGGGCCGGGGCGCTGCCCTGCATTCTTCTGGTTGTACTTTTGAACCGCAGCTATATTGTATCTGTGATCATCACCTTCTTCTATACAGCGGTCAATTATATCTTTGGCACAAGCGATTACTTCATCATGCAGCCGTTCGGGCTCAATTCAGGAACGCTTCTGCCCGGACCACTAGCCTTCCGCTGGTTTTTTCAGTATCTTGATGCGTCGGACTCAAGTGCACAGGTGGCGGAACTGCTGAACCGGATCAGTCCCTATTTTGTGACAGCGCCTCAGGCATTTTTTGTCGTTATTATAGAGTCGGCGGTGTTCCTGTTTTTTATCGCGCTGGTCTATAAGCGCCAGAGATGTTGAGGAGGTGTGAATCATGTGGAGTATTCTGAAAGGGGAATGGCGTAAGCTGAAACGCTGCCAGATCCTGCTGGTCGGTATTGTGGCCCTGGCTCTTTGCCTTGTAGTGCAATACGGAACCCAGCTGATCATCAATCCGGAAATACGGGATCCCAACTATAATTTTGTCAGCCTGTTTGCTAATGTGATCTGGGGAAACACGCAGATTTTCCTGCCGATTTCACTTGTTATGACCGGAGGATGGCTGATTGACCGGGAGAGTGCAAACGACACCCTGAAGAATCTGCTGACAGTCCCGGTGTCTTACTCTAAGCTGCTGGGCGGAAAATTGATCGTCACCATCTCCCTGTCCCTGCTGTTCGGAGTTTACAGTGTGGCTATCACAGTCCTGACCGGCATGATTGCCGGCCTTGAAGGGCTTTCCGCTGCTGTCCTGCTGCAGCAGGGTGCGCAGGTGGTTGCGGCAGCTTTCAATACCTGTCTGGTCTGTATGCCGATGATTTTGATTTTCGGACAGATGCGGGGCGCCTATCTTGGCGGTTCGCTTCTGACGTTTTTCCTTGGGTATTGTATTTTGTTTTTTAAGAGCGGATTCCTGCTTTCCGCCTATCCGTTTTCTGCGGCGCTGATCCTCGCCGGATTTGACATGCAGGAATATAACGGCGCTGTGCAATCCCCCAGTATTTTACTGGCTCTGGCGGGCATAGCGGCGGCCCTTGTTCTGACGATGGTGATTTTGCTGCTTTCGCACCCCGGCAGCAAGGCGGGAAATAATAAAAAGAAAAAAGGCGGGAAAGGACGCGGCAGGCGGAAACGTAGCCATTGAAATTGAATAAGGAACATTTTTATGAACGCAAAAAAGCCGGCATCATAGCCGTCATAACCATTTTAGCGGCATCTTCCCTGCGGCTGCCTTTTTGATCACGCAGAAAAGTACAAATTAAGCCATCGTTCTTTTTTATATGTTTATTTCCTTTAACAGCTGAGTAGAAAAGCGCTTATATGTATGGTAAAATAATTTATATGGATACAGGGAAAAGAGAAAAGGAAAAAAACAGAAATGCAGAAGAGAAAATATCTGTTTTTCAACGGGGAAAGGAGAAAGTCCGGTTATTGCGGGACGACCGGATCGTAGGTGAAACGGTATGGAGAAACAGTCGAAGGGCTTTTGTAAATACTGCGGAAGGGAATGCGCAAGGACAGGAATGCTCCGGCATCTGCCCACATGCAGTGCGCGGAAGGAGTACTGGGAAAAGAAAAGGGTGAAAAGGGAATGTGGCTGCTATGAGGTGCTGATCTGCGGAAAATATAACAAAAACTACTGGCTCATCATTGAGATCAGTGAGAATGCCACGCTCAGAGATCTGGATCAGTTTATCCGGGATATCTGGGTAGAGTGCTGCGGGCATCTCAGTGCCTTTGAGATAAAACGAACCCGGTATGAGGTCGACCCGGATCCGGATATTCCCTGGGGTATTCCGGCGAAGAGCATGGAGTATAAAGTGAAGGACGTTTTTGCCGTGGGAGATACATTCGGATATGAGTATGATTTTGGATCTGAGACGGAGCTGATCCTGACTGTGCGCAGACGTTATATCAGCAAATGGAGAAGAGAAAAAATCACAATTCTGTCCCGAAATAACCCTTTGGAGATATTATGCAGCCAGTGTGGAAAAAATAAGGCGGAATGGGTGGATCCTGAGGGATTTTATACGAAAAAGCCCTTCTGGTGCAGGGAGTGTCTGGAAACAAGATTCGGACAGGAGACGGAGGAAAATGATGATATGCCGCTGCTTCCGGTGTGTAATTCTCCCAGAATGGGAGTCTGCGGCTATGTGGGAAGCGAAATCTATCCGGATCAGTTTGTGCCTGACAGAGAATGGATGGAAGAGCAGACTGAGAACGGGAAAGAAAAAGCATAGAGAGGTATGTGTATGAGAAAGATTTTAGGAGCAGTGCTTATCGCTGCAGTGCTTACCGGCGGGAGCGGCTTAGTATCAGTGGATATGTCGGCGTCCGCGGAGCCGGCTTCAGAGGCGGACTCAGCCGGGACATCAGGCGGAAGCGGCGCAGCTGCAGTGGACAGCCCAGAAGAGCAGCCGGTGTCGATGATCGGAAAGACAGATTTCAGCGAGGCGCTGGATTCCGGAGAAGAGCGTGTGGAAGCATTTGAAGACTGTTTTACAGATTCCGATATTCCGAAGCCGGAGACTTTTTTCAGTCTTACAGCTCAGGGCATAGTGGATTCCTGGGCGGAGACGGGAGAAGCCAGCTATGCGTTTTCCTCCCCGGCGGACGGTGAAGCGGAAGAAGGAATGGTATCTGAAAATTCTCAGGTGGATGCCGCCGCCTGTATCGAAAAGACGAATGAATATCTGACCGGACGGGGATACGGACGGGAAGCCTGTTTCCTCGATCCGGAGAACGGGGGGACAGATATTATCTGGTATAAGGGATCCTGTCAGGTAAAGATCACAATGCTTGCACCGGACAATTTTATTTTTACAGCTCTGACAGGAGCGGCTTATATTTATGAGCCGGAAATGCTGCTGGGTAAATGGGAGGGCTATGCGGAGCGCCAGGGCGAAAACTACATCATGACTCTGGATTTTAAGGAAGACGGACAGGTGGAGTATATGGCCGGATGGGTGCAGAGCGAAGCTGCGTTTTTGTCCACAGGCACGTATATTGTCGATACCGGCAGACTGCACCTGTCATTCCCCTATGATCAGGTCAGCGGACAGCAGGTAAACTGGAAATGCACCTATCGTTTTGAGGCGCTGAATGACAACCTGCGGATGGAATATATTTCCGGCGACAGCCTGAATATTTTCCAGGAGGCGGGGGCCATATTCAATTACAGCAGACCTGCGGATGCAGATTCAGGAGAGAGCGCACCGGCAGATTCCGCGGAATTTGTTCTGACGGAGGAGGACAAGAAGATTCTGCGTGAACATCTTCGGGTTCCTGAGACTGCGGTGGTGGAGTTTCAGATCGGAGAGGAATATTTCTGGGAAGCGGCCGAGGCAGAGGTAGTTCCCATCTCCATATACGAAAACGGCGTTTATGTAGCCGGCGCGGATATCAGTAAAGAGACCAAAGAGCTTATGACATCGATCCTGACATATCAAAATTAGAAGTAGGCGCTGAGGGAAGGGCGGACCCGGAATTATCTACAGTGAATGGAAGGGGAAAGCTCCAAAAAATAATAAATGCCAGAGTAAGGGGGAAGCGTGTTCGGAGAAGTTAAAGAGCGCGAGGATACGTTCCTTCTCTGCCGTCCGCTCAAAAACATAGACACAGGATGCTTCCTGATGGCAGTCAATCCACCGGAATCCCTTGTGTTCGTAATCTTTTTCCCAGAAGGCAGGATGTTTCAGATAAAGACGGTTCAGTTCTTTCATGAACCGGGCAAATCCGCTGTGGATGGGATAGTCCAGCAAAAGCCAGTCCTGTTCCCGTTTTTCATCCCATTCCCGAAGCTGTCCGATCTCATTTCCCATGAAATTCAGTTTTTTTCCGGGGTGGGCGTACATGTACATGTAAAATGCCCGGCACTGCGGAAATTTGTCATCGTAATTCCCGCTCATTTTCTGCAGAATGGTAGCTTTGCCGTGGACGACCTCATCGTGGGAGAGCGGAAGCAGAAAACGGTCATTGTAATAATACATCATGGAAAAGGTAAGTTTATGATAATCCCGGCTTCTGTATTCCGGAGCCGTCCGGAAGTAATCCAGAGTGTCGTTCATACATCCCATATCCCATTTATAGTCGAATCCCAGTCCGCCGCAGGAGACCGCTTCCGTCACCTTCGGAAAGGAGGTGGAGTCTTCTGCTGCCAGGATTGCGGAGGGGTGGAGGGTTTTCAGGCCCTCATTCATAAATTGAAGAAATTCCACTGCGTTGGAGTTTACGCCTCTGGCGGGATCGCCCTGCCAGTAGATCGCCCGGCTGATGGCGTCCATCCGGAGCCCGTCTATATGAAATTCGTTCAGCCAGTAGTTGGCGCAGGACTGCAGGAAGCTTCTGACTTCACCCCGGGAGTGCATGAAATTGCAGCTTCCCCATTCACTGACGCCAACTGCGGAATTCGGGTATTCGTAGAGCGGCGTCCCGTCATAATTTGCCAGTGCATAGCCGTCCACTGCGAAATGGACGGGAACAAAATCCATAATGACGCCGATGCGGTTCCGGTGGCAGGCGTCGATGAAGGCTTTCAGCTGGTCCGCGGTGCCGTATCTGGAGGTGGGGCTGAAAAATCCCGTAGACTGATAACCCCAGGATTCATCACAGGGATATTCATTCAGGGGCATGATCTCCAGATAATTGTAGCCGTTCTCTCTGAGGTAGGGAATCAGGATGTCCGCCATTTCTTCATAGGTATACCAAGCGTCCGGTTCCTCAGAGGGTTTCTTAAAGGAGCCGAAATGGATCTCATAGATGTTCAGAGGCTTTTCGCGGCAGTCGCTGCGGCTCTTCATCCATTCCTTATCATGAAACCGAAAAGAATTCATATCCCGTATAATGGAAGCGCTGTTCGGACGCAGCTCCATCCCGAAGCCGAAGGGATCGCAGTGGTCAGTCCAGCTTCCGGTCCGGCTGTAGATCCGGTATTTGTACATCATGCCTTCTCTGGCGCCGGGAACGCGGATTTCCCAGAAATTTCCATCTGAAACCTGCTGCATTTCCCATTCTTCCCACTCATTGAACTCCCCGATCAGAGCGACATGGGAGGCCGCGGGGGCGAAGGTGCGGAAGGTTACCCCCTCCTTTTCTGTATGCGCCCCAAGATACTGATAAGCGTCAAAAATTTTTCCTGTGTAGAATCCGTAAAAATCCATATAATTCCTCCCTACCGCGGCTGTCAATGAAATTGCTGTTTTCAGGAGCTGGTCTGTTATTTAATAGACATCCGTCGGTTTTTGATTATAATATAAAAGTAAGAGAAGGATGTCCACAGACAATCTGCCTGAATAGATGGATAAACAACTTATTGAGCAATATGTCGGGAAAGAATGTGGAGTTTTTCATTGAAGTGCGGGAATATATTTTGCTGCCGCAGACAGCCGAAAGGAGGATGACAAATGGATCTTCGGACAGAAAAGACGGAGAGAGCCATTAAAAACGCTTTTCTGGAGCTCAGGGGGAAGAAGCCGCTGGAAAAAATTACGGTAAAGGAACTGTGTTCGATGGCCTGTATCAATAAATCTACTTTTTATGCACATTATGAAGACATTTATGCTCTCTCGGCTGTATTAGAAAAGGATGTTGTGAATTCTGTCCTCAAAAGCATTGCAGGAGGGCAGGAATATACGCTGAAAACATCAGATGTTTTTACACGGGATCTCTACCTGGCTTTTATCGCAAACAGTTCCCTGATTAATATCGTATTTTCCGGAAAAGATAAAAGCCGTCTGGGCGACTGCCTTGAGGAGGAAATCAAAAAAATGATCTGGGAAAAATATCCGGAGCATCAGAACGATATAGAGAAGAATATTATGCTTTCTTATACAATTCAGGGTACTTTTCACGCGTATAAGAACAACCAGGATGTGGATCTGGACACGCTGATAAAAGTCAGCCAGAACATTGTGAAGCGGCTTATTCCGCTGTATGAAGAGAAAACTTCCGGGGCGGAAATAGATAAGGACAAGTAAAAAACGGAGGAGCAGATATGTTTTTATTCCAGAAGATAGAGGAAACGATGATGCAGTATTCCGATGCCAGACATGCGGTGGGGGAATTTATCATCCGGGAGCAGGACAATATTTATAAATATACCATTGGAGAGATCGCGGAGAGAACTTACACCTCCAAAGCGACAGTGGTTCGCTTTGCAAAAGCTATGGGTTATGACGGCTGGAAGGAGTTTATGAAGGATTATATTGCTGAAATGCAGTATCGGAAGCAGCACGATAATGAAATTGATTACAATTTTCCTTTTTTGGAAAATGACAGCATAGATACAATACTGGACAATCTTTGCCGGCTTCAGACGGAGACGCTGAGAGAAACACGGGATCTGATAGATAAAGAGACTATGCGAGAGGCAGCAGACCGTATTATCTCTGGAAAGAATATCGTGATTTTTTCGAGAAGTCCCAACAGCTATTATGCAGGCGTTTTTACACGCAAATTATGTTCCATCGGATACTTTGCCCGGGTGGCGAAGAGCGGGGAGGCGGGGCTGGCAGCAACGGCTATGGGCAGAGAGGACTGTGCTGTGATCATTTCATATTCAGGAAATAATCCTACAAAAGATCCTGTGGATAAGATCAAAAAAAGGAATCCTGCCTCAGATTGAAGAGGGAGATATGGAAGTCCTTGCAGAGGGAACGGCGGATTTTATCGGTGTGAATTATTATGCCACAGCAACAGTAAGCGCAAGTAAGAATGACGGTACAGACTGTCAGCCCAGAAATGGCGATCAGCAGGTGATGATAGGAGAAGAAGGCGTATACCGCGCGGCCTCCAATCCGTATCTGGAGAAAACAGAATTTAGCTGGATTGTGGATTCAGTAGGGCTGCGAGTGACTCTGCGCCGGATTCACAGCCGTTATCATAAGCCTCTGCTCATTACAGAAAATGGACTTGGAGCTAAGGATATACTTACGGAGGACGGAAGGGTTCATGATGAATACCGCATCGATTATCTGCGCAGACATTTCCGGCAGGCGCAGCTCGCCCTCTCAGACGGCGTAGATCTGATCGGATATTGTCCATGGTCTTTCCTGGATCTTGTCAGCACACACCAGGGATATGGAAAGCGATATGGGTTTGTGTATGTAAACAGGGAAGAAAAAGACCTGAAAGATATGGCAAGGATAAAAAAGGACAGTTTTTACTGGTATCACAATGTAATTCAGACTAATGGAAAAGAAATGTAGGAGACGATCTTGTAATTGAAGGAACAATTTACCAATAAGCAGCTAAAAAATATGATTCTGCCGCTTCTGGCTGAACAGTTTATGCTGATGCTGGTGGGGCTGGCCGACACTTTTGTAGTCAGCTTCTGCTGGTATCTGTGTTGTTTTCTGCGGCAGTCAGCATTTTGATCCTGATTTTCCAGGGGGAGATTATCAGTTTTATGTTCGGGAGGGTGGAGCCGGAAGTAAGGGAGGCCTGCCTTACTTATCTGCGGATTTCCGTGTACTCATATCCGGCGCTTGCCGTTTACAACGCCGGGGCGGCGCTGTACCGGAGCGTAGGAAAAACCGGGACGACTATGAACATATCCATCATTGCAAATGTGATCAATGTGGCGGGAAATCTGATCGGTGTTTTCGTATTTCATGCGGGAGTTGCGGGAGTTGCTTATCCATCGCTTTTCTCCCGGACGTTTTCAGCAGTGATAATCACTGTGCTCTGTTTTAAAGAGCATGAAGGTATCCGGTATTACTGGAAGTATATTATTTCCTGGAATGGTTCCCTTATAAAGAGGATTATGGGGATCGCTGTGCCAAATGGTGTGGAAAGCGGAATCTTTCAGTTTGTGAAGGTAGCGCTCAGCAGTATTGTGGCTCTGTTCGGCACAAGCCAGATTGCCGCGAACGGCATCGCCCAGAGTATCTGGAGCGTTGCTGCGCTGATCAGTTCTGCTATGGGACCGGTGTTTATCACTGTGATTGGCCAGTGTATGGGCGCAGGGGATGTTCCCCAGGCAGAGAGATATTTTAAAAAACTTATGAAGACCACGGTAGTGCTCTCTCTGGTCTGGAATGGGATGATTTTTGCTTTGACTCCGCTGATCGCAGGCACTTATGCTGTATCGGACACAACCAGAAGGTATATCATCTGGCTTGTTCTCATACATAATGTTGCTAATTCGATTATATTCCCTTTTGCAGATCCTCTTGGAAAAGGGCTGAGGGCAGCCGGAGACGTGAGATACACGATGGCGGTGTCTCTTGGTACAACTATAGGAGTAAGACTTGTTTTTTCGGTCCTTTTTGGGATTTTGCTTCATATGGGAGTTATTGGGATCGCTCTGGCCATGGGCATGGACTGGCTTGTACGGGCGGTTATTTTCTGGTTCCGCTTTAAAATAGGAAAATGGAAGACTTTCCAGGTAGTATGAAGAAGCGATTCATAATTCAAAGATAATGGTTTATCGACTTATACCCCTTTCTGTGATATGATACTGCATGTACAACAGATTACAGAAAGGGGTATTTCTATGGGAGATACGTCTGAAAATACAAAAAAGAAAGATTGCTTAAAACGGATCAGTGTCGGCATCCTGGCTCATGTGGATGCGGGAAAAACAACACTTTCCGAGGGGCTTTTATATTTGTGCGGAGAAATACGGAAGCTGGGGCGTGTGGATCACGGCGATGCGTTTCTGGATACCTTTGAGCTGGAAAAGGAAAGGGGAATTACTATTTTTTCAAAGCAGGCGATGTTCCGGACAGAAAAAATGGAAGTGACACTTCTGGATACGCCGGGTCATGTGGATTTTTCAGCAGAGATGGAGCGAACCCTTCAGGTTCTTGATTATGCCATTCTTGTTATCAATGGAATGGACGGAGTGCAGAGCCATACGGCCACACTCTGGCGTCTGCTGGACAGATACCAGATACCTGTTTTTCTTTTTATCAACAAAATGGATCAGGAGGGCACGGACCGGGAGAAGCTTCTGGAGGAACTGAAAAAGAGGCTGAATGATAATTGCATTGATTTCAGCGGAGACACAGATCAGGAAGCCTGGATGGAGAATGTTGCCGTATGTGACGAAAGTCTTATGGAGGAGTATCTGGAATCAGGAACTGTTAATAGGGACGATATTGCTTCGCTGATTTCCGGCCGCCGGATTTTTCCCTGTTATTTTGGTTCTGCGCTGCGGATGCAGGGCGTGGAAGAATTTTTGAGGGGTCTGGAGACGTTTACCAGAGAACGGATGTATCCTGCTGAATTCGGGGCAAAGGTATTTAAGATTGCAAGAGACGAGCAGGGAAACCGGCTGACTTATATGAAGATCACCGGAGGGGTTCTGAAGGTGAAGACAATTCTTTCAAATAAATCAGGAAGAAAGCAGCAGCTTCCGGGACAGAAAAGCCGGGAGGAGGCCTGGGAGGAAAAAGTGGATCAGATCCGGCTGTATTCCGGAGGAAAATACCAAGTCATTCAGGAGGCAGGGGCAGGAACTGTCTGCGCGGTGACAGGACTTACAAAAACCCATCCCGGGCAGGGGCTGGGCATAGAAAGGGATTCCGAAATGCCGGTTCTGGAGCCTGTGCTGAATTATCAGATCCAGCTCCCGGAGGGATGTGATCCTCATAAGATGCTGCAGCAGTTAAGGCAGCTTGAGGAGGAAGAACCGGAGCTGCATATTTACTGGGACACCGCTTTGGGAGAAATCCATGCCCAGCTTATGGGCGAAGTGCAGATTGAGGTTTTGAAGAAACTTATCTGGGAACGCTGCCATGCGGCTGTGGAATTCGGCGCGGGAAATATCGTGTACAAGGAGACTATTGCGGCTCCCGTGACAGGTGTGGGTCATTTTGAACCGCTGCGTCATTATGCGGAGGTGCATCTTCTGATCGAACCGGGAGAGCCGGGAAGCGGATGCCAGTATTTTACAGCATGCAGTGAGGATGTTCTGGCCAGAAACTGGCAGAGACTGATTCTTACCCATCTTGAGGAAAAGGAACACAGGGGAGTCCTGACGGGAGCGGCCCTGACAGATGTGCAGATCACTCTGCTGACCGGACGGGCTCATGCGAAGCATACAGAAGGAGGAGATTTCCGGCAGGCTACTTACCGGGCGGTGCGTCAGGGACTGAAAAAAGCAAGAAGTATTCTTCTGGAGCCGTATTATGAATTCCGGCTGGAGCTGCCGGGGGAGATGATCGGGCGTGCCATGTCCGATATTCAGAAGATGCAGGGAAACTTTCAGCCTCCGGAGACAGACGGAGAAACAGCGGTGCTGTGCGGGACCGCGCCCGTCGCACAGATGCGGGATTACCAGAAAGAGGTCGTTTCCTATACCAGAGGCAGAGGCCGGCTTTTCTGCAGTCTGAAGGGATATGCTCCCTGCCGGAATCAGGAGGAGATCGTGAAAAAGACCGGCTATGATTCGGAACGGGATCTGGATAATCCTACGGGTTCTGTATTCTGTGCTCATGGCGCCGGTTTTGTGGTTCCCTGGAATCAGGTGGAAGAGTATATGCACTTGGAAAGCGGCGTGGATGCGGAAGAGCTTGCGGCAGGAGAGAGCTGGTATGAAGAACCGGAGAACGAGGCGGACAGCTGTGGCGCTGAAAACCACCAGGAAGGAAACGATTCCGGAAACAGCGGCCGCAAAAAGAAAAAAGGTTCCTCCGGTTACTCCTACAGCGGCAGCTACGAGGATGAGCAGGAACTGCAGGCAATCTTTGAGAGAACCTTCGGCCCGGTAAAACGGGACAGGGGAGCCTTCCAGAAGAAGGTAGTGCACGCGCCTTCACAGCCCCGTCAATATAAACCCGGCAGACCGAAAAAAGAAGAATATCTTCTGGTAGACGGATACAATATTGTTTTTGCCTGGGAGGAATTGCGTGAGCTTGCGGAAGAAAATATCCATGCAGCCTGTGATAAGCTGAAAGATATTCTCAGCAACTACCAGGGATACCGGAAGTGTACGCTGATTCTGGTGTTCGATGCATATAAGGTGGAAGGCCACGCAGAAGAAGTGGTTCCTTATCATAATATTTATGTAGTATATACGAAGGAGGCCGAGACTGCAGATCAGTATATTGAGAAAACAGTCCACAGAATCGGCCGTGAACATCAGGTGACAGTAGCTACCTCCGACGGACTGGAACAGATCATTATTTTGGGACAGGGAGCGCACCGTCTCTCCGCGGCGGGATTAAAGAAAGAGATCGAGGATGCGGAGAGGGCAGGAAAACAGGAGTGGGCCCAGCGCCGCCAGAGCAGCCGGAGCTATCTCTTTGACGAGGTGGACGATGAGGTGGCTGACTACGTGGAGAGGATCCGGAGAGGAGAATCCTGAAAACCAGGATCTGCGAAATTTATTAGTAGCTCGGATCATGTACAATGACTGCGGAAACTCTTGACATTTGCAGAAATGTTTTGTATTATAATGATATCAAAAAGATATCAAAACATAACATCACATGTTAAGGAGGAGAGAGTTATGAAGGGAGTCAATGTAACGGAGGAAAAGAGGCTGAAAGCGGCTTCCGGTATGCTGATGCTGTTTGTGTCGCTGGTGATCATGTTTCTGGGGATTCCGGCGTACGTGCTGGGCGGCGTTTATATGAGCTGGGACGGGCCGGCGTCCGGTCTGGTGCTGGCAATTGCCATTGTTGCCGGAGTGGCTTTGAACTGCATTGGAATCATCATGCTTTGTGGATTGAATATCATACTCCCCAACGAGTCTCTTGTTCTTACTTTGTTTGGTAATTATTACGGAACCCTCTATGATGCCGGTTTTTACTGGGTAAATCCTTTCTGTACGGCCATCAATCCGACGGCCAAAAAACATGAAAATGGAGAACAGCCATCTACCGGCAAAACAAGTTCTATTAATATTAATATGAACCTGAATCAGAGCAGCGCGTCCAAAAAGGTTTCCCTTAAAACTATGACGCTGGATAACAAGAGACAGAAAGTAAACGATGCTCAGGGCAATCCGGTGGAAATCGGAACCATCGTGATCTGGAAGGTGAAAAACGCTACGAAGGCAGTTCTTAATGTGGAAGATTATACGGAATTCCTTTCTATCCAGTGCGATGCGATCACGAGAAATGCAGCAAGAAATTATCCCTATGACATGAATGAGGAATCAGATGAAAAGACATTGCGCGGCAGCAGCCAGGAAATCGCTGATATCATGCAGGCAGAGCTTCAGAATAAAGTTCTGGAAGCCGGACTGGAAATTCTTGATGTAAGGATTACCCATCTTGCCTACGCTCCGGAAATTGCTTCTGCAATGCTGCAGAGACAGCAGGCGGCGGCGATTATCGATGCCCGGCAGAAAATTGTAGGAGGTGCGGTAAGTATGGTGGAAATGGCTCTCGATCAGCTTAGTGAAAACCAGATTGTGGAGCTGGACGAGGAACGCAAGGCAGCTATGGTGAGCAACCTTCTGGTGGTTCTCTGCGGAAATAAAGACGCACAGCCGATCGTCAACAGCGGTTCCATCTATTAAGGCGGGAAGGCGGCAGATAAGAAATCTGCCCGCGGCCCATGCAGGATAAAGATCAGAATACATAAAAGGAGGCAGAGCAATGGCGGATCCCAAGACAAAAGAAAAAGCGAAAAAACAGATCCCCCTGAGAGTTTCCGCCTCTCTTTATGCGGAACTGGCTCAGTGGGCGGAGGATGATTTCCGTTCTATCAATGGACAGATTGAATATCTTCTGACAGAGTGTGTCAGATATCGTAAAAAGTCCGGAAAGGACAAATTGCACAATATATAAGCGGCAGTATATCATAAGTTTTCACAAAAAAATAAGAATAAGAAGTTTACGTTTGATAAAAATTAGAAAAAATGGTAAAATAT
>ERZ1090868.906-NODE-906-length-16262-cov-8.976492_pt1 | contig 16262 bp, 15 predicted proteins | sample MGYA00478475_ERZ1090868 | MGnify/ENA primary metagenome ERZ1090868 (study PRJEB33644, sample SAMEA5815747) | chicken gut metagenome | biome: Chicken; feature: Gastrointestinal Tract; material: Caecum | place: Ireland | collected 2019-01-01 | study: A study of the...
GGAAAGGTGAAGGGCATGAAATTCACAGAAGCCTTAGAGAATATGAAGAAAGGAATCCCGATGAAACTCCCGCCATGGGGAGGATATTGGTGTTGGTATGATGAAGCGCAGACAGTCATCATGTACACAAAGGATAATGAGCGTCTGGATATTAGAGAGAAACAGAGAGTGGAGTACACACTCTTGAATGTACTTTCCGACGAATGGGTGCCGGCAAATGGTGAGAACTGCTCAATCATGGGTGGTACACCTACATTTGATTTTGGTGATGCCATCAAGTACATGAAGCGCGGGCTTAAGGTGAAGCGTCAGGGATGGAACGGGAAGAATCAGCATATCGAACTGACCAGAAATATCAGTTATGTGGAACCTGATGGCACAGTTCAGAACTGTGATCATGAAGCAATAGGCAATATGGCTATCGCCTTTGGCGGAACATCTGGAGTTCAGATGGGATGGCTTGCATCTCAGGCAGATATGCTGGCCGATGAGTGGGCATTTGCATAGTAAGGGAATAGCATGAAGATTAACATTTTAGAATCTGAATGGACAATAGAATATTGCAATGCTGACGCTGATCCTCAGCTTGAAGGAGGAAGAAGCAGAAAAGAAAATGAACAGATCCGCGAGAAAATGAAAAATGTTCCGACAGATGAATCGATGGTTCTTGTGGCAATCGGACAGTATATAGGCGAAGGGGTTAATTATCCGAGGTTTGATACGATGATGCTGGTACCCCCATTGCCTGGCAGGGGAACGTGGAACAGTATTCAGGAAGGCTTCACAGGGATTTTGCTGTTATTGACAAGAAGATTGTCTGATATGGCAGTGTGAATCTGCTGTCCAATGCTAAGGAAGAGGATAATCTGATGAGGGTGAAAAGTAAGGAAATTGCGCAGGAGCTGCTGGAGATTGGATTTACTGTTTCTGATAGATAAGCATGAGGTTGTGTGGTATACTAAAAGCAACAGAGAGAAAGAGCCTTATTTTGAAATTATTTATCCGGGAGGTCTGAGCATATGGAAAAGATCAAGGATGAAAAGTTAAGAAAGATTTTACAGGAAATGGCGGAACTTCTTCACGATGTGTATGGAAATCGGCTGAAGGCGGTAATCTTATACGGCTCTGTCGCCAGAGGAACCCAGACGGAAGATTCCGATGTGGATATCATGGTTTTAGTAGATGGCACGGATGCACAGTTGCGAGAATACGATGAAAGACTCAGTGATGTGTCTACAGATCTCGCCCTGAAGTATATGAAAGTGTTTTCCATCATTGATGTAAAATATCAGGAGTATCAGGATTGGAAGACAATATCCCCGTTCTATCGGAATGTGGACCGGGAAGGAGTCGTGGTCTATGCAGCATGAGAGAGAAACCCTGTGCAAATACCGGTTGGAACGGGCAAAAGAAGATTTGCAGGCCGCTCATGTGAATCATGAATCCGGACTGTTCAAGGCAGCAATCAATCGGTCATATTATGCAATTTTTCATAGTATACGTGCGGTGAATATTCTGGATGGGTTTGATGCCTTCAAACACAGTTCTGTGATTACTCATTTTAATCAGTATTATGTGCATACCGGTGAATTTGATCGAGGAATATATAAGATTATTGATGGGGCTTATCGTATCAGGGAAAAATGCGACTATAGTGATTTTTTCCTGGCTTCAAAAGAAGAATCCTCTATACAACTGGAACATGCGGAGACTTTTGTAAAGACCGTAGAAGCATATATTCTCAGAAAAGAGGAAAAATCATAATCATACCTCCCGAGCATACTCCGCCATGTAAACTAAGCATTTGTCTATAGCCTCAGCCGGTTATACAATATATACAGATAAAAAGAAATTGTATAAAAAACTGGAGGCGTTACACATGGATACAGAGAAAATGAAACAGGACTTAGGCGGCGGAAACGTATTTGAGGTCGGCGAGCCGAACACAGCATTTGCACAGTATTTTATCGGACAGAGCTATCTGAAGATGCTTACTACGGAGAGAGTGGGAATAGGCAATGTAACTTTTGAGCCGGGTTGCCGAAATAACTGGCATATTCATCACAAAGGCGGCCAGATCCTTCTCGTAACAGGCGGACGCGGCTGGTATCAGGAGTGGGGAAAACCCGCACAGGAGCTGAAAGCCGGAAATGTTGTGAACATTCCGCCGGAAGTAAAGCACTGGCACGGGGCAGCAGCGGACAGCTGGTTCCAGCATCTTGCCATCGAGGTGCCGGCAGAAGGGGCATCCAACGAATGGCTTGAGGCTGTATCAGATGAAGAATACGGAAAATTAAAATAGCATGCGATATATCATTGAGGAGAGGGAGTTCCCCTCTCCGAATCAGCTTTTATAGAGAAAGGATGGTCAGCTATGACAGAAACAGCAGAAAAATATTTTAACAGAGTATATCCCAACGGAGAATTCAAACTTGCGTCTACAGATCCGGAATTCGCGGATTTCTTCGCCAACTTTTCCTGCGATGAAGTGGTGAATCAGGACGACCTGGACGACCATACCCGGATGATGGCAATCCTCGCTGCACTTCTCGGATGTCAGGGCGTGGATGAGTTCCGGGAGATCCTTCCGGGGGCGATGAACCTGGGCGTGACTCCCGTTGAGGTGAAGGAGATCGTCTATCAGGCATGCGCTTATCTGGGAATCGGCAGAGTACGCCCGTTCTTTGATGTGGTAAATGAAGTGCTGACAGAAAAGGGAATCGCTCTTCCTCTGGAAGGTCAGGCGACTACGACAGTTGAGGACCGTGTGGAAAAAGGTGAGCAGGCCCAGGTCGATATCTTCGGCGAGGGAATGAAAGGATTTGCTGCATCCGGTCCGGAGGAAAGCCGTCATATTAACCGCTGGCTGTCCGGCAACTGCTTTGGGGACTATTATACCAGAACGGGCCTTGATTACAGACAGCGGGAGATGATCACATTCTGTTTTCTGGCTGCTCAGGGAGGATGTGAACCGCAGCTTACTTCCCATGCGGCGGGAAATATGAAAGTAGGTAATGACAAGGCATTTCTGATCAAGATTGTTTCCCAGTGCCTGCCGTATATCGGATACCCGAGAAGCCTGAACGCACTCAGATGCGTCAATGAGGCTGCGGCGCAGCAGTAGAGAGGGACAACGGTCAGTCGAGAAATGAGATCATATCGCGGCGGATCGCTGCAGGTTTAGCGCAGGATCACCGCAGGTTGAGCATATATAAAAATGAATAGGCCTTCCAGCGGCAGAATGTGAAAGCTCTGCCGCAGGAGGGCCTTTTGTTATATGTATGTAAAGAAACACTGTATATTGACAATTCCATCTGGATATTGAGACAGTTATGATGCTATAATAAAAGTCAGAGAAAATGAAGGGATTAATCCGGAAAGGAAAGATTATATGAGAAAAACGAAGATCATATGTACGCTGGGACCGTCGACAGACAAGGAAGGGATCATGGAAGCTCTGATCCGGGAAGGTATGGATGTCGCAAGATTTAACTTTTCACACGGCACTCATGAGGAACAGAAGGCGCGTCTGGACAAGTTAAAGCAGTTCCGGGAGCAGTACGACAGACCGATCGCCGCACTCCTGGACACGAAGGGACCGGAGATCCGGATCGGGTGTTTCAAGGATCACAGGATCACGCTTCAGGAGGGGCAGGAATTTACCCTTGTGAATGATGAGATCGAGGGCACCCAGGAGCGCGTGACAGTTTCCTATAAAGATCTTTATAAAGATGTAAAGACCGGAGATTCTATTCTTATCGACGACGGTCTGGTGGGGATGAAGGTGGAGAAGATCAAAGGGAAGGATATCGTCTGTGTTGTAGACAACGGAGGGGATATCTCGGACCGCAAGGGTGTCAATGTGCCCGGAGCAGAGCTGAACATGCCTTTCATCAGCCCAAAGGACAGGGAAGATCTCCTTTTCGGAATACAGGAAGATTTTGATTTTGTGGCTGCATCTTTCACCCGTACTGCGGATGACGTCAGGGAGATGAGAAAGCTCCTTGATGAGAACGGAGGCAGTTCCATCAATATTATTGCGAAGATCGAGAATCAGCAGGGCGTTGACAATATCGACGCGATCATTGAAGAGGCTGATGGGATCATGGTCGCGCGCGGGGATATGGGAGTTGAGATCCCGCTCGAGCGTGTGCCGATCATCCAGCAGCGGATCATCGAGAAAGTTTACCAGGCAGGTAAAGTAGTTATCACAGCGACCCAGATGCTGGATTCTATGATGGTACATCCGAGACCGACCAGGGCGGAGACAACAGATGTGGCCAATGCGATCTATCAGGGAACAAGCGCGATCATGCTTTCCGGTGAGACCGCAGCAGGAAAATATCCTGTGGAGGCACTGAAGATGATGGTCAAGATCGCGGTGAGCATGGAAGGAAATATTGATTATAATGATATTTTCAGAAAATCAGAGCGGTCAGAGGATCCGGATGTGACCAACGCTATCTCCCATGCCACCTGCATGACGGCGATCGATCTGAAAGCAGAAGCGATCCTTGCCGCGAGCAAGACGGGCTGCACGGCCCGCATGATCTCCAAATATCGTCCGGGATGTCCGATCGGAGGCTGTTCCAGCTCTGAAAAGGTCTGCAGGCAGCTGAACATGTCCTGGGGAATCTATCCGATGCATATCAAGGAAGAGTACAGTTCCGAGATCCTCTGTCTGCGTGCGATCGAGGCGGCGAAGGCTCATGGACTTGTGAAAGACGGGGATGAGATCGTATTTGCCGGGGGAATCCCGCTGGGAATCCCGGGAAGAACGAATCTGATCCGTGTGTGCATCGTAGGTGAGTAGAGTTGGATAATCTGATATTCAGCCTGAATGCGACCGTGCCGATCTTTCTGATGATGCTTCTCGGACTTCTTTTCAGGAAGATCGGCTGGATCGATGAGGTGTTTGCCTCTAAAATGAATAAGTTTGTCTTTCTCGTCCCGCTTCCTGTACTCCTGTTTGAGGATCTCGCGGCGGTTGATTTTGCAGAAGTGTGGGATATGAAGTTTGTCCTGTTCTGCTTCGGCGCCACGCTGATCAGCATAGCGATCGCGGCTGTGGTGTCGTTTCTGTGGAAGGACAGATCAATCCAGGGAGAATTTATCCAGGCGTCCTACCGCAGCAGCGCAGCGCTTCTGGGAATCGCGTTTATCCAGAATATTTATGGCGATGCGGGGATGGCGCCGCTCATGATCATCGGCAGCGTGCCTCTTTATAATGTGATGGCGGTCGTGGTCCTCTCTTTCTTTCAGCCGGAGCGGAAGAAGCTGGACAGGCAGGTGTGGATCAGCACACTGAAGGGTATTATCACGAATCCGATCATCCTCGGGATCATCGCAGGTCTTCTCTGGTCGGCGCTTCGCCTTCCGATGCCGTCCATCCTGGATAAAACAGTCTCCAGCGTCGGTGCGGTCGCGACACCTCTGGGCCTGATGGCCATGGGCGCCACATTTGATATCAGGAAAGCGTTCGGCAGGGCAAAACCGGCAGCTGTCGCGTCTGTGATGAAGCTGTTCATATTCGCGGCGGTATTCCTTCCCGTGGCAGTATGGCTCGGGTTCAGAAGGGAACAGCTTGTGGCGATCCTGATCATGCTTGGTTCCGCGACGACGGTGAGCTGTTATGTCATGGCGAGAAATATGGGACATGAGGGTGTCCTGACATCCAGCACGGTGATGCTGACAACACTGTTCAGCGCCTTTACCGTGACAGGCTGGCTGTACATACTGAGAACGCTTGGCATGATTTAAGGCTGCATGGGATGCCGCAGTGAGAAACTGTGCGGAAGATAAGGATAAATGAATTACATGATCATGTGACAGATCGAGCGAAGAATAAAAAATAAGCCGCTGAAACACGGCTTATTTTTCTTCTTTATGGGAACTTCTTCTGTCCAGCAGGCTTCGGAGCTCACTGATCTCCTCATCGGACAGCCTGTCGTTTTCCAGGTAGGCGGAGACCATGGATGTCAGTTCACCGTCATAGTAGCGGCTGAGAAATGAACTGCTCTTCTGGCTGATATATTCATCCTCTTCTACAAGAGGAGTGTAGACAAATACGCGCCCTTCCTTGACATAGGTAAGCGCACCCTTGTTCACGAGACGTTTCAGCATAGTCTGGATCGTCTTCGGGCTCCAGTCGGTCGTGCTGGTCAGTGCCTCTGTCACTTCATTCGTGCTGACAGGAGTATTCTTCCACACAATCTTCATTACTTCATATTCAGCTTCGGAAATCTGCGGCAGTTTCTTCATCGGCATGGTCCCTCCAAAATCTTACATCTGTAGTAAAATAAGTATAGCCGTTTGGCGGAAAAATGTCAAACTGCATTCCGAAGAAAAGAAGAAGTATTTGATCGAAAGTAACTGTTCACACGTACTATGGGATAGGAAACTGCCTCTTACATGCAGGCATGACGATGCAATTTCCTATCCCATAGTACGTGTGAACAGTAACGTTCGAAAAAAGAAAATACAGTTCTGCAGAAAATGCCAGATGATAAAAAGAACAAAAGGCGTCGCAGAGTCCTGTGTCAGATGCAGGCCTGCGGCGCCCATGCCGTCTTTAGTATTTCAGAGTCTTATAATTTTTCTCATTCTCATAATCCTTGTGGACTCCGTCGTCATCGTAGAGCACATATTCGGCTCCTTCATATCCGATCATCCGGAGTGAAGACATATCGATCTCATCTACGCACTCAGCGGCATCAGCAACCGGGATACATTTCCCGGAGCGGATGAAGAGCGGCACCTCGTTGAGCGCGATATCCACATAGTGGATGCCTGCTGCCAGGATTTCCTCTGAGATTGTTCCGTCCGGAAGGAATTTGACAAACTTCATTTCTTCCGGAAGGTAGACATAGCGTCCTTTTCCGTTCTGCTCATAGACCGGCGCGATCATGATCTCATTGCCGAGCATGAGCTGGTCCTCGATCCGGGACGCCATCCGGTCGTCCGGGTAGACGAACGCGAGAGGCTTGAAGTACATGTCGTCGTTCAGCGCGGCCTTCATGTATTCGCTGTACAGATAGGGCAGCAGGCGGTAGCGCACGCCGATCACGTGACGGAAATCTTCCATGTCCTCGAACTGATAGCATTCCTGCTCTCTTGTGCCGAGGGCAGAATGATTCCGCATCAGAGGAGTGAAAACGCCCAGTGCGAGGAAGCGCAGCAGCAGCTCCCTGGTTGTATCCGCCCCGAATCCGCCCAGATCAGCACCGGTGTAGAGGAAGCCGCACATATTAAGTGACGGCATCATTTTCAGGTTCAGCAGAATATGTGACCACCAGGACTTGTTGTCCCCGGTCCAGATCCCTCCGTACCGGTGCATTCCGATGTAGGAGGAGCGGGAGAACATGAGGAAACGTCTGTCCGGATCGATCCGGTCAAAAGCCTCCCCGGCAGCTCTGGTCATGTTGTATCCGTACAGGTTGTGCACCTTGTCGTGGCGGATCTTCTGTCCGTTGAAATTGTGATAGAACCGGCGGTAATCCTCCGGGCTGTTGGCAAGTCCCGACAGCTTGTCGCCGAGCTGCGACACGCCGATGCTCTCTCCTTCACCGGAGCTTCCGTCCCAGTTTTCGTTCTCTCCCTCAGCAAATTCACGCGCCATCTCTTTTGCTTCGGCGAGCCCCTCTCTGGAATAGAAGATGGCGGGCTCGTTCATGTCGTTCCAGAACCCCTCGATGCCCTGATCTGTCAGGAAACGGTATTTGCCGCCGAACCATTTCCGGGCGTCTGCGTTGAGCATATCCGGGAGATGCGTGTCTCCCGGCCAGACGGCTGCCACGAAATCGCTTCCGTCCTCTCTCTGGCAGAAATAGCGGTTCTCCACGCCTTCCTCGTAAACATCATAGCCATCTTCTATCTTGACACCTGCGTCGATGATGGGTACAAGGCGGATATGCTGATCCTTCATCTCCTGTACAAATCCGGGAAAATCATCGCTGAATTCTTCATTCAGTGTAAAGTCCTTGCAAGAATCCATATAATCGATATCCATGTAGATCATATCCAGTGGAATGTGATTCTCACGGTATCCCGCTGCGACTTTCCGGAAATCTTCCTTTGTCTTATACCCCCAGCGGCTCTGCCCGAAGCCGAATGCAAATTTCGGCGGGATATAGCTCCTGCCGATGATATGGCGGAACTGTTTTACAATATCGTACGGAGATTCACCGTCGATGACATACAGGTTCAGATCTGCGTTTTCACAGGAAACTGTCAGCGTATCCATCCGCGTGTACCCGATGTCGAAAGTCAGTGTGGAGGGATAGTCGAAGAACAGCCCGAAGGTCTCCTTCCCAGAGATCACGATAAAGTTATGTGCAGCATAGAGAGAACGCTTGTCCTCGGTGTGGTTCGGGTCGTCGGAGCAGTTGCTGACATAGCAGTATCCCCGTTTGTTGATGCCGCGGTTTGCCTCTCCGAGGCCGTAGACGATATCGTCCTTGTCCATGATATATGTAAAAGAAAAGCCGTCCTGTGTGAGTATCTTACCGTACGCGGGGGCGCCGGATTCCTCCGGACGGCTGGTGACTACAGCTTCTGTGTCATAAGGTGCGCCATAGATGTATTTTCTGATCATAACAAGTCCTCCTTTGATTTTAATCTTGGTTCTTTTTTGGCTTCCTGATTGCATTATAATGCTGCGGAGAAAGAAAATCTTGTACCATACTGCACATTTATTGTACGATCATGCTGCTTGGCTGCTGATCCCGCCTGACCGCCGTCCTGTTTCTGTATTTTTTGTATTGACATTCCATAATAATTGTAAATACAATAGTTGTATATACAACTATCTGCGGAGCGGTGAGCGGAGCAAAGGACTGCTGAGGACAGGACATCGGTCTCCCTTATCAGCTCCGGCAGTGCGAAAGGCAGGGAATAAGAGTATATGTTAATGCGTATCTTTTCTTATTCGGGGCAGTATAAAAAATATCTTGTTTTCGCGGCCCTCTGTATTACGGCGGAGTCTCTTTTTGAACTGGTGATTCCTCTGATCATGGCGAATATCGTGGATATCGGCGTGGCGTCCGGCGACAGAACCTATATCTTTGAGCAGGGCGCATGGATGCTCGTCTGCGCCTTTCTGGCGCTTCTCCTTGGAATCGGAAGCGCAAAATTTTCCGCTGTCGCCGGGCAGGGACTGGGCGCGAATCTGCGGGAGGCGGAGTATGCAAAGCTTCAGCAGTTCTCCTTTGCGAATGTGGATCATTTTCAGCTCTCCTCACTGGTCACGCGCATGACCAGCGACGTGACGAACATCCAGAACAGTATCTCGGGTGGAATGCGCCCGGCATGCAGGGGCCCTGTCATGCTGGTGGCGGCCACCGCGGTCGCATTTACCATCAATGCGGAGTTGGCGCTCGTGTTCCTGGTGGCGCTTCCGGTGCTTGCGGTCTGCCTGTTTCTGATCATCCGGGGTGTCCGCCCTCTGTTTGCGAAAATGCAGGGCGCGATCGATCTGGTGAACCGGATCATCCAGGAGAACCTGACTGCGGTCCGGGTGGTAAAAGCATATGTCAGGGGCGATTATGAGATCGGTAAGTTCGGAGAAGTGAACACGAACCTGCAGACACAGTCTGAGCGTGCATTCAGGCTGGCGACTACGAACATGGCGGCGATGCAGTTTGTCATGTACGGCACGATCCTGAGTATTCTCTGGTTTGGCGGGAAGATGATCAGGATCGGAGGAATGCAGGTGGGAGAACTGACCGGCTTCCTGAGCTATGTGCTGCAGATCCTGAATTCTCTTATGATGATCTCCAATATTTTCCTGATGCTGACACGGTCCCTGGCATCCGGAAAGCGTATCCTGGAAGTGATGGATGAGAAGATCGATATTACGGAGGAAAAGGCAGAAGAGATCGAAGTGACGCGGGGGGAGATCTCTTTTGAGCATGTGTACTTTAAATATAAGGAAGAAGCTCAGGAATATGTGCTCTCAGATATCACGCTCCACATCGGAGCGGGGGAGACCGTGGGGATCGTAGGACAGACCGGTGCCGCGAAGTCGACTCTGGTGCAGCTTATCCCGAGACTCTACGATATCACATCAGGCAGGCTCCTGATCGACGGACATCCGGTGGAAAAATATCCTCTGAAGCACCTCCGGGATGCAGTGGCGATGGTGCTCCAGAAGAATACGCTGTTTTCCGGGACTCTGAAGGAGAATCTCCTCTGGGGCAGTCCGGAGGCAGATATGGAGGAGATCGAAGAAGCCTGCAGGATCGCAGGAGCGGACGAGTTCATCGGACGACTGGAGAAAGGGTACGATACAGAGATGGGGCAGGGCGGAGTCAATGTCTCCGGCGGGCAGAAACAGAGAATCTGTATTGCCCGTGCGATCCTGAAGAAGCCGAAGGTGCTGATCCTGGACGATTCCACCAGCGCTGTGGATACGGCTACGGAGGCGAGAATCCGCCGGATGCTGGCGGAAAAGCTGCCGGAGATGACGAAGATCATCATTGCCCAGCGCATTTCCTCCGTTCGATATGCGGATAAGATCGTTGTGCTCGAGGATGGCAGGATACAGGGGATCGGCACCCATGAGGAGCTGCTTGCGGGCAATAAGATCTATCAGGAAATCTATGAATCTCAGAAGGAAGGAGCGGATCTGTAATGGCAAGATATACGGGGTATAAACGTCCGAAGAATACAAAATGGGCGCTTAAGGAACTGCTGCGGTATATGGGACATCACAAATGGCTGCTCCTAGTGGTCGCTGTTCTCGTATGTATCAGCACCGGCGTAAGTATCACGGGCACTTATCTTCTGAAGCCTGTCATCAATGAGCTGATCCTGCCGGGAAATATCCGGGGACTTGTCTATGCGCTGATCGGGATGGGGCTTATGTATCTGTGCGGAGCGTTGTCCACGTTCGGATATAACAGACTTATGGTAAAGACGGCACAGAAAGTCGTTGGAGATATCCGGAAGGATCTGTTTGAACATGTGCAGACACTGCCGCTGAACTATTTTGACGCCCATACGCACGGGGAACTGATGAGCAGGTTTACAAACGATGTTGATACAGTGCAGGAAGCGCTGAATAGCAGCTTTACTCTGGTAATACAGAGTTCTCTGACTTTGACGGGAACGGTTGCCATGCTGCTCGTGCTGAGTATCAGGATGTCTCTGATCGTTATTGTGTTCCTGGGACTGATGTTTCTTTTTATCAGATGGAACGGAAAGCGCAGCAAGGAATACTACGATATGCAGCAGGCGGAGCTGGCAGGGATCAATGGTTTTGTAGAAGAGATGGTCGCGGGCCAGAAGGTGGAAAAGATATTCAACCACGAAGAAGAGGATATGAAAGTATTCCGGAAGAAGAATGAGGCGCTCAGGAAAGCCTCCACAAAGGCTCTGAGCTATTCGGGCATGATGATCCCGACGATCGTCAGCCTCTCCTATGCGAATTATGCAGTCTCTGCCTGCGTGGGCGGGCTTTTTGCTCTGAGCGGGCTGATGGACCTGGGCGGTCTTGCGGCATATCTTGTCTATGTAAGACAGAGCGCCATGCCGCTGAACCAGTTTACACAGCAGATCAATTTTATCCTGTCCGCCCTTGCAGGAGCTGAGCGGATTTTTGAGATGATGCACGAAGAACCGGAGATCGATGAGGGAACCGTGACGCTTGTGCCGGCAGAGATAAGTGGGGACGGAACGCCCGTGGAGTGCGCGCGCTATACAGGGATTTATGCGTGGAAGGATGCAGGCGGGAAGCTTACTCAGCTCCGGGGAGATGTTCGGTTTGAGGATGTAGTATTCGGGTACGTCCCGGAGAAAACTGTCCTGTCCGGGATCAGTCTGTATGCAAAGCCGGGGCAGAAGATCGCGTTTGTCGGATCGACCGGCGCGGGGAAAACGACGATCATTAATCTGATCAACCGCTTCTATGAGATCCAGAGCGGGCGGATCCTCTATGACGGTATCGATATCCGCGATATACGCAAAGCTGATCTGCGCAGGTCGCTCGCTATGGTCATTCAGGACACCCATCTATTTACGGGGACTATTGCCGACAATATCCGATACGGAAGACTTGACGCCACGGACGAGGAAGTGGTCGAAGCCGCGAAGCTGGCAAATGCAGATTCCTTTATCCGGCGGCTTCCCGACGGGTATCGGACTATGCTCTACAGCGACGGGAGCAATCTATCCCAGGGGCAGAGACAGCTCATCGCCATTGCGCGGGCGGCTGTCGCTCATCCGCCGGTACTTATTCTGGATGAAGCGACCTCCTCAATTGATACGCGGACAGAGCGCCTGATCGAAAAAGGGATGGATGCGATCATGGAAGGAAGAACTGTCTTTGTGATCGCACACAGGCTCTCCACGGTGCGCAATTCCAAAGCGATCATGGTACTGGAGCACGGAGAGATCCTGGAGCGGGGAAGCCACGAGGAACTGCTGGAACAGAAGGGAAGATACTATCAGCTCTACACAGGCATGTATGAGCTGGAATAGCGCGAAAGGAAAAGATATTATGGCAATACAGAGACAGAGACTCAGAGAAATCTTATTTCAGATCGAACTTCTGAAGCGGAGAAAGGTGCAGCGTTTCCTTCTGGAGATCGGGCTGACTCCCGGGCAGGGGCAGGCGAGGATCCTGATCTATCTGTCTTCCCATTCCAGTGTTACCCAGAAGGAGATCGCAGACGGCTGTATGCTGGATGTGACCACCATGTCGCGGGTGCTGAATAAAATGGAAGAAATGGGCCTGATCAGCAGGCGGCGGGATCCCGGATGCAGGCGCGCTTATCAGATCGGTCTGACGGAAGCCGGCCGGCAGAAAGCCAAAGAAGTAGACAGGGGATTTAAAAGGCTGGAAGAAATACTCTGCCGGGATCTGCCCGAGGAAGAGATCAGAAGTCTGACAGCAGGGCTGGCAAAAGTAAAAGAATCTCTTGAGACTGGGGAAGATATGTAAGAGAAAATGGATAGTGAGCGATGATGGAAGCGGAGAAAAAGGATCTGCGGTCTTTTTTAGAAGTGTCCCTTCTCAGTAAAATGCATGAAAGACAGTTAAAAATTTCATATTGCATCTTGCTTAATGCAGAAAAACGCCGCTTTGTCGACAAAAAATGCAAGAAAGGATTGACGAACCATCATAAATTATATACAATATCAAACAGTGAGTAAAAAAAAGAGTGGAGGAGTCCTGCAATGACTGCGTACAAAGATTTAAGTAAAGAAGAGTTATTGGAACTGAAAAATGACCTTGAGGCTCAGTTTGCCGAAATAAAGGCAAAAGGTCTGAAACTGGATATGTCCAGAGGAAAGCCGTCTACAGAGCAGCTCAACCTGTCAATGGGTATGATGGATGTGCTCAACAGCAGCGCGGATCTGACCTGTGAGGACGGAGTGGACTGCCGCAACTACGGCGGGCTTGACGGAATCGCAGAGGCAAAGCAGCTTCTGGCGGACATGATGGAAGTGCCGAGAGATAATGTGATCATCTTCGGAAACTCAAGCCTGAATGTGATGTATGACACAGTGGCGCGCGCTATGACTCACGGAATTATGGGAAGCACGCCGTGGTGCAAGCTGGATAAGGTGAAATTCCTCTGTCCGGTTCCGGGATACGACAGACACTTTGCGATCACGGAGCATTTCGGAATCGAGATGATCAATATTCCGATGACTCCTACCGGTCCGGATATGGATATGGTAGAGAAGCTTGTCAATGAAGACGCATCGGTCAAGGGAATCTGGTGTGTACCGAAGTATTCCAATCCTCAGGGAATCACATATTCTGACGAGACAGTATATCGTTTCGCAAACCTGAAGCCGGCGGCAGAAGACTTCCGTATCTTCTGGGATAACGCTTACTGCGTACATCATTTATATGAAGATAAGCAGGACTATCTGCTCGAGATCCTGATGGAGTGTAAGAAGGCTGGCAACCCGGATATGGTCTACAAGTTCTCATCAACATCCAAGATCAGTTTCCCGGGATCCGGTATCGCTGCAATGGCGGCATCCGAGGCGAACTTAAAAGACATCAGGGACATGATGAAATACCAGACCATCGGACACGATAAAGTAAATCAGCTCCGCCATGTGAGATTCTTTAAGGATGTTCACGGTATCGTGGAGCACATGAAGAAGCATGCTGATATCATGAGACCGAAGTTTGAAGCTGTCATCGACGGACTTGAGAGAGAACTCGGCGGTCTTGAGATCGGTTCCTGGATCAAACCTCTGGGCGGATACTTCATCTCCTTCGATTCACTGGACGGCTGCGCAAAGGCGATCGTTGCAAAAGCGAAAGAGGCAGGCCTGGTGATGACAGGTGCAGGTGCGACCTATCCGTACGGAAAGGATCCGCACGACAGCAACATCCGTATCTCCCCGTCCTATCCGACACCGGAAGAGCTGGCTGTTGCGACAGAGATCTTCGTGCTCAGCGTAAAGCTTGTCAGCATCGATAAGATCCTGGAGAGCAAATAAGAATCTAAATTCGGGTTTGTAAGGTAAGTCTTATCTTAGAATATCATCCGAAAACAGGGAAAGCTGCCGGGAGAATTCCTTCTGCGATAAGAGGAGGGCGGCTTCAGGCTCCATTCCATAATCTGAGAAATCCTAAAGGAAGCGGTATCCCGCTAAAAGCAAGGTCTGCAATAAGAAACTCACTTTGTTCGGACAGATCTTATTGCAGACCTTAACGCGGGACACCGCTTCCTTAAGTCTTTCTAACAGATTATTCTAGTCACCTGACCCGCCCTCCTCTTATCTCCGAATGAAAATTCCTGACAGCTTTCCCTGTTTTCTGCTGAATTCCAGACAGAACTTTCTGTACAAATCCGGAGATTTAAAGCATAGACGGCAATAGGATTTCCAGACAGTACTCAGTGGCAATGTTACGGTTCAAATGTTTAGAATCCTATTTTAAGCTGTACAAATGCGTGCTGAATTACGGTTATTATTCGATTTTTTTGATTTTTAGCGGTAGAAAATTTAGTTGAATTACGGTTAATATAGGAATTATTGGATTTACATCCGTAGTTTTACCAGAATTTCTACGGTTACAAGCCTCTGATTTATTATGGTAACCGTATTTGGATCTACATTTCTACGGTCATAAATTTCTATTTCTTTCTATTAACCGTATTCGAATTGTGTGTGAATAAGAGCAGCAAGAATTTTCCCTAGGACTGCAAAGTACCTCTTGAGTCTCACTTTAAATCTCCGGGATTGCCGGACAGGCTTCCCATTTGGAGAGCTTAGAAACCGGCAGGATGGGATACGAAGAACTTTCGGGGATGAGGGGCGGGGGATTCTGGTGACTTTGAAGAAGGATTTAGAAAATCTTAAAGCTTCGGAAGATGGCGTTAATCCGAAAAACAGTATTGTCTGAGCGTCAGCGAGTTGTGCTGTTTTTCGGATTGCTTTTAGCTATCTTTCGAAGCTTTTAGTTTTTCTTATTCTTCGGAACGGAGCCTGAATCCCCCGCCCCTCATGTCCGAATATGATTTCGATATACTCACGCCTGCCGGTTTCGGATGTGAGTCAGATCAGAAGCCTGCCCGCCAAACCCGAATTTATCTACCAGATGTTCAGGACATGCTGCATGCCAAGGCTCACCAGGGAGATTCCAAGCCAGCAGCAGAAGCCTGTGAAGATCGGTTTTCCGCCGGTCTTTACGAGCTTGACGATGTTCGTATTCAGACCGATGGCAGCCATGGCCATGACAATAAGGAATTTGCTCAGTTCTTTCAGCGGAGCAGTAACTTCTGCTGGGAGCTGAAATACAGTTGTGACTACGGATGCGAGAACGAAAAACAGTACAAAGTAAGGAAAAGATTTCTTCAGGCTGAACGTTGTTCCTTCTGAGGATTTTTCTTTTCTTCCCCTGTAAATGGCAAGGATCAGTGTGATCGGAATGATCGCAAGGGTTCTTGTCATTTTTACGATCGCGGCAGATTCCAGTGTATTGCTGCCGTGGATGCCATCCCAGGCTGTCGCCGCTGCAGTGACGGAAGAGGTGTCGTTGATCGCGGTTCCTGCAAAGAGGCCGAACCCTTCATTGCTCAGTCCGAGCATAGCGCCCAGTGTGGGGAAAATGAGGGCGGCAAGAACGTTAAACAGGAAGATGACCGAGATGGACTGTGCCACTTCTTCATCGGATGCGTTGATCACCGGTGCGGTCGCTGCGATGGCGCTTCCTCCGCAGATGGAAGAGCCGACTCCTACGAGAATCGCGTTGTTTGTGCGGAGCTTCAGTGCTTTATACAGGATAAAGGCGATGA
>ERZ1090868.908-NODE-908-length-16223-cov-5.703550_pt1 | contig 16223 bp, 13 predicted proteins | sample MGYA00478475_ERZ1090868 | MGnify/ENA primary metagenome ERZ1090868 (study PRJEB33644, sample SAMEA5815747) | chicken gut metagenome | biome: Chicken; feature: Gastrointestinal Tract; material: Caecum | place: Ireland | collected 2019-01-01 | study: A study of the...
GTCGAGTCTCGTGGGCTCGGAGATGTGTATAAGAGACAGGCTCTCCGGAACGGCCCGCGTTTCGGTCGGCGACCGGGTGCAGGCGGGGGCGGTCGCCGTGGAGAACGTGACGGCGATCGGGGAGGAGACGCTCCCCGTCACGGTCATCGCAGGCGTCCGGGTGCGCTATACGGTGGACGCGGAGTATGCGGGCAGCGAGGCATACGCGCTTGCGCAGGCCTATCTCGATCACGGCGAGATCGAGGGTTTACTTACGGAAAAGACCGGGACTGGCTGGCGGGTCACGGGCGAAGCGCTCGCCTGTGCCGCGCTCAATCTCGGCTGAGGAGGATATTACGGAAAAGACGGTCACGGTGGACACGGGCAGTCTGGACAGGCTCCGGACGGTCATCGGCGTTCTCGACGAAAATCTGATGACGATCGCGCGCGAATTGTCGCTCTCGACCCGCATTGACGGGACAAAGATCATTCTGACGGGGGAGGAGGCAGATGTGGGCGGCGCCGTCATCGCCAATCTGCTCGACGTCGCTTCTGCGGGCGAAAATATCGACAAAAGCGCGCTTTTGTACTGCATCTCCCTTGCACGCGAGGGGAGCGCGGGCGATCTTGGCGCGGTCCTGAAGGACGTCGTTGCCGTGACTTCGCGCGGGAAGCCCGTCAAGTGCAAGACGGTCGGACAGCAGAATTACGTCGCCGCCATGCGCAAAAACACGATCACGTTCGGCACAGGCCCTGCGGGCACGGGCAAGACCTACCTTGCCGTCAGTTTCGCGGTCGCCTCGTATAAGGCGAAAGAGGTGGAAAAGATCATTCTTACCCGCCCCGCGGTGGAGGCGGGCGAAAAGCTCGGTTTCCTGCCGGGCGATCTTCAGACCAAGGTGGATCCCTATCTGCGCCCGCTCTACGACGCGCTGCAGGAACTGTTCGGCCTGGAGACGTATGCAAAACTCATGGAAAAGGGCGTGATCGAGGTCGCGCCGCTTGCCTATATGCGCGGAAGAACGCTTTCAAACGCGTTTGTCATTCTCGACGAGGCGCAGAACGCCACGCGCGAGCAGATGAAGATGTTCCTGACCCGACTGGGCGAGGGAAGCAAGATGGTCGTCACGGGCGATCTCACGCAGACCGACCTCCCGGACGGCAAGTCGAGCGGACTGGCGCATGCGGTCAGCGTGCTCAAAGGAGTGGAGGACATTGCGGTCGTCGCCCTGACGGAGCGCGACGTCGTGCGGCATCCGCTGGTCTCGCGCATCGTGCGCGCCTATGAGCGGGAGGAACAGCGCAGAAGAAAAGGAGAAAAACGATGAAGAACGATGAGCTTGCCATAACGGCGAAGAGCGAGGACGGCGTCCGCAATTTCCGCCTGGTCAGAAGCGCGTTCGTGTTTGCGGCGTGCTATGTCCTGCTGTGCCTCGTCATTTTCCTCATGATCGTCATCAACGATCCGGACGGCTGGATCGGATTTTTCACGGAAAATTATACCGGGCTTCTGACGCTCGCCGTCTGCACGCTGCTGCTGTGTTTCATCATCTACTATTACTACTACTTTGAGGACAGGGAATTCCTTGCCAAGGCGCGCAACGTCCTTTTGATCTTTTCGCTTGTCACGGTGTGCGTGATCCTGAGCTACGTCTTCGGAAAATTCGTCAACATCTATGCCCGTCCCTGCGCGCTGCTGGCGCTCTTGTGCGTCTTTTTGTTCAACCGCAGGCAGGCGATCATGCTCAACTTCATCTTCTCGGTGCTGATGTTTGTCATCGACACCTATACGAACAATTTCTCGTCGGACGGGGCGACCATGCAGGTGTATTATTCCCTCATGCTCAACTTTGTCTGCGGGACGTTCGCGATCTTTGCGGCCGGCGGAAACAAGACGCGCGGCGGCCTTCTGCTGACGGGGTGCATCGTCGCGGTGCCCACCGTCGTCATCGTCACGCTTCTGCAGGTGACCTATCTGTATTCCGACTGGATCGCGTTCGTCGCATCCGTCGGGTTCTCCATTGTCGGCTGCGTCGTTTCGGCGGTGCTCGCGCTCGCGGGGCTGCCCGTGTTTGAAGCGGCGTTCAACCGCCTGACGGTCTTCCGTCTGAGGGAGCTGACCTCCACGAACGCGCCTCTTCTCGTGCGGCTCAAACAGGAGGCCCCCGGCACGTTCAATCATTCGCTCATCGTTGCGCAGCTCGCCGAGTCCTGCGCCGTCGCCATCGGCGAAAACGCCGAGCTTGCGCGTGCCGCGGCGTACTATCACGACGTGGGCAAGCTCAAACAGCCCGACTGCTTTACGGAAAATCAGACCGATTACAACGTGCACGACGAGCTCATGCCCGAACTTTCGGCGGACATCATTCGTTCGCATGCAAAGGACGGCTACGAGCTGCTGACGGCGGCGCATTTCCCGCAGATCATTGCGGACGTCGCCCGCGAACACCACGGCACGCTCCCCATCAAATATTTTTACGACAAGGCCATGAAGCTCTCGGGCGGGGACGCCGATATCCGGGATTATTCCTATCTCGGCCCCACGCCCAGAACGCGCATTGCCGCGATCGTGATGATCGCGGACGCCTCGGAGGCGGCGACCCGCGCGCTTGCCGACCGCTCGCCCGAAAACGTGGAGCGCACGGTGCGCGCCATCATCGAGGAGCGCATGGATCTCGATCAGTTTGCCGACTGCGACATCACGATCCGCGATCTTTCCGTGATCCGCAAGTCGCTCGTGGAAGCGCTTTCGGGCGTGCATCATCACCGCGTGGAGTATCCGGCGATCCGCTTCAACCGGGACAGGCAGGCGGTCAAGGAGAAGGAGCAGGAATGAAGCACATCGTATTTGATTCCGATCTGCCCGAAGAGGGGCTCTCCCGCCTTGCCGGTGCGCTGGACGGGCTCTGGGAGGGGGACAGCCTCTCCGCGGAGATCCTGCTCGTCTCCGAGGAAGAGATCCGGGCGCTGAATGCGCGGGAACGCGGCGTGGATTCGGTCACGGACGTTCTGAGTTTTCCGTCCATGGAGGACATCAGGGGCGTGCCGATCCTCGCGGAGGAGCACGGCGAAGAGCTCGATGAGGACGGGAACGTCTTTTTAGGCAGCGTCGTCATCTGCGAAAAGCGTGCGCGCGAGCAAGCGCGCGAATACGGCCATTCGTTCGAGCGCGAGCTCTGGTATCTTGCCGTGCACGGGATCCTGCACTGCCTCGGTTATGACCACATGACGGAAGCGGACAAACGGGAGATGCGCGAAAAAGAGGAACTCGTCATGAAAAAACTCGATCTGAGGAGAGACGCATGAGAAGCGGAACGGATTATGATTCGGGCCGCAAGGAAAGCCGCGTCTTTCCGCAGCGGGACTCAATTTGCCGATCCTTCGGCATCGGGAGAAAAAGCGTGAATGTAAGGAGAGACGCATGAGAAGCGGAACGGTTGCCGTCATCGGCAGGGCAAATGCGGGAAAATCGACGCTCATCAATGTGCTTGTGGGGGAAAAAGTGGCCATCGTCTCCCCCAAGCCGCAGACGACGCGCGACAGGATCCTCGGCGTGCTCACGCGGGAGGCGTATCAGATCGTGTTTGTCGATACGCCGGGCCTTTACAAGAGCCGCAACGCGCTCACCGACGAGATGATGAAGACGACGGAGACCACCTCCCGCGATGTGGACGCCATTTTGTACGTGCTCGACGGGCACGCGGGCGTCAGAGAAGAGGACGCCGGACTCATCGGAAAGTACGCCGCCCTCGGCGTGCCGCTCATCGTCGCCTATACCAAGATCGACATCATGCCCAAGGAAAAGATCCCGGACGACGTCAGGTTCCTTTCGGGCGCGGGCGTCGATGCGGACATCTACCCCGTGTCCGCGCGCAAGGGGCAGAACCTGAAAAAGCTGGAAGAGGGGATCGCGGCCATGCTGCCGGAAGGGGACATGCTCTTCCCGGAAGACGTCGTCTCCGACCGCAGCGAAAAGTTCATGATCGCCGAGCTGATGCGCGAAAAGATCCTGCTCAAATATGACGAGGAGATCCCGCACGGGGTCGCCGTCGTCGTCCATACCTTCCGGCGGCGGGAGAGCGGGACCTATGAGATCGGGCTGGACATCGTGTGTGAAAAACAGGCGCATAAGGCCATTCTCATCGGAAAACAGGGAAAGGCCCTGAAAGAGGCCGCGTCGTTTGCCCGGAAAGATATGGAAAAATTCCTGGGCGGAAAGGTGTTTCTGACGACCTACGTCAAGGTGCGCGAGGACTGGCGGGACAGCGCCCGTCTCCTCAAAGAGTTCGGCTACGGCGAGGAATAGTTCCCTCCGCCCCGCTGCGGACGGAAAATTTCTCCGGCCGGCCGGGGGAATAGTTCTTCCGCGCCTCCGCATACTGCCCGCAAGGGGGTGTGTATGCAGGAAAAAGACGCGGCGGAGATCGCATGGGAGCTGTTTGAACGGACGGGAAACTTTACCTACTACATGCTGTACAAGCGGCTGAGAACGGACCGGAAAGGATAACGCATGGAATTCAAGGCGGACGCGCTCCTTCTGCGGGCGGTCGACTACGGAGAAAACGATAAGATCGTGACGCTTCTGACGGCGGACCGCGGAAAGATCTCCGCGTCCCTCAAGGGCGTGAAAAAGGCGGGGGCGAAGCTGCGGTTTGCCGCCCAGCCTTTTTGTTTTGCGGAGTATGTGTTCGCTTCGCGCGCAAACAGAAACACGGTGACGTCCGCCTCTCTCTACGACGGATTTTACGCCCTGTGCGAGGACGTGGAGCGCTATTATGCGGCCGCCGTCGTCGCGGACGTGTGCGACAAAGTCGCGCTCGAGGGCATGCAGGCGGGGCCTTTGCTCGTCGCCGCGGTCAGCGCGCTCGAAGCACTGTGCTCGGACGAACCGCTCGCGCTCGTTTCCTTCCTTTTGTCGGCGCTTGCGTTTGCGGGATACCCGGTGGAAACGGATGCGTGCCCCGTCTGCGGGAAAGTTCCGTCGGGCAGAATGCGGTTTTCCTTCGGGGACGGCGCGTTCTTCTGCGACGCCTGCTATCCCGACGCGACGCCCGCCAGCGAGAGCACGTTCCGCGCGCTGCGCGCCGCAAAGGGAACGGGAGAGGCGACGCCCGACGGCATCATCCGTGCGCTCCGTCTGCTGGGCGCCTATTTCGGGCGTCAGGTGGGGGCGGAGCTTCCGGCGCTTGCGGAATATCTGCGGCTCGTGCGCGGACAGGGTGAAACGGCTTGACATTTTTGCGGGAATTTTTTATACTGTTACCGCTGAATTACGGGAGAAGAACATCAGGATGGGTCAGAAGATTGCCCGCGGGGACGCGCTCGTTCTCGCACACTATTACGCGCCCGATGCCGTGCAGGCGGCGGCAGATTTTGTGGGCGACAGTTTTGCATTGGCACAGAAGGCGGTCGCGAGCGACAAGCCCGTCATCGTCTTTTGCGGCGTGACGTTCATGGGGGAGAGCGCCAAGATCCTCTGCCCCGAAAAAACCGTCTATCTGCCCGCGCCCGACGCGCACTGTCCCATGGCGGACATGGCGTCGGAGGAGGAGATCTTACATATGCGCCGCACGGTGCCCGATCTTGCCGTCGTCGTCTACGTCAATTCTTCGGCGCGGCTCAAGGCGCATGCCGATGTGGTGGTGACCAGCGCGAACGCTGTCAGGGTCGTATCCCGCCTGAAAGAAAAAAACATCTATTTTATTCCGGACAGGAACCTCGGCGCGTTCGTCGCGGCGCAGCTGCCCGAAAAGAAGTTCTACTTCGGACATGGCTGCTGTCCCATTCACGACGCCACAACCGTGTCCGAGGTGGAGGCCGCGTTTTCCGCGCATCCGGAAGCGTTGCTGCTGGCCCATGCCGAGTGCCCCGAAGCGGTGCGCAGCCGCGCGGCGTTCGTCGGCTCGACGGCGGGCATGATCGCCTTTGCGGAACGCAGCGACGCCCGTGAATTTCTCGTCGCGACGGAGGCGGGCACGCTGTACGAGCTCGGCCGCCGCTGCCCGGGGAAGCGGTTTTTCCCCACGCGTACAGACTTTCTGTGCGCCGACATGAAGAAGATCACGCCTGCGGCGCTTGAAAACGTGTTTGCGGGCGGCGGGACCCCCGTGGAAGTGGACGAAGAGATTGCGCAGCGCGCCCGCCGCGCGCTCATGCGCATGCTGGAGCTTGCAAAATGAAGACGGAATTCCGTGAAGTTCTCATCATCGGCGCGGGGGCGGCGGGATTGAACTGCGCCCTGCATCTGCCCGGACGGGAGGACGTGCTCGTCGTCTGTAAGGGCGGCCTGAAGGAGAGCGATTCCTTTCTGGCGCAGGGCGGGATCTGCGTGCTCCACGACGAAAACGACGCCGAGAGCTATTTCGAGGACACCATGCGCGCGGGGCACTATGAGAACGATCCCGATACGGTCCGCTGCATGATCAGACATTCGCGTGAGACCATCGACGACCTGATCGCCTTCGGCGTCCGTTTTGCGCGCGAGGAGAACGGCGAACTCGCCTACACGCGCGAGGGCGCGCATTCCCGTCCGCGCATCGTCTTTCATGCGGACTGCACGGGCAAGGAGATCACTTCTCACCTTCTGCGCGCGGCGCTCGGGCGCACGAATATCGAACTGCGCCCCGATACGACGATGGTCGATCTCCTGCTCTCCGCGGAGGGAGACTGCGCGGGGGCCGCGCTCAGAGACAACCGGTCGGGGGAGATCACCCTCGTCTACGCGGGCAACACCGTGCTCGCCACGGGCGGCGTGGGCGGCCTTTTCCCGCACTCGACCAACTACCGCATTCTCACGGGGGACGGCGTGGGCGCCGCGCTCGCGCACGGCGTCGCCGCAGATCACCTCGACTACGTCCAGTTCCACCCGACCACGCTGTATTCGCGCGGACGGGGGAGGCGGTTCCTCATCTCGGAATCGGTGCGCGGCGAGGGCGCGCAGCTCATCAATGCCGCGGGGGAGCGCTTTGTGGACGAACTGCTGCCGCGCGACGTCGTGACGGCCGCGATCCGCGCGCAGATGAAGCGCGAAGGAAGCGACTTCGTCCGCCTCGATCTGAGGACGGTGCGCGGCGGGCAGCAGACGCTCGAACGCCATTTCCCGGGCATCGTGCGGCGCTGCCGCAAGGAGGGCTACGACGTGCTGAACGAGCCGATCCCCGTCGTTCCCGCCCAGCACTATTTCATGGGCGGGGTCCGGAGCGATCTTTCGGGCAGGACGAGCGCACCGCACCTTTACGCGGTGGGCGAGACCTGCTGCAACGGCGTGCACGGGAAGAACAGGCTGGCGTCCAATTCCTTGCTGGAAGCGCTCATCTTCGCGCGCCGCGCGGCGGAGGACATCGCGGCGGGCGGGCGCGCAAAGGGGATGGCGCAGTGGAATTATACCGAAAAAGAGGTCGCCGCCTTCCTGAAAGAACGGAAAAAACTTGTCACACGGGAGACCCATCATGAAAGCGAGTAACGTTACGATGAAACTGCACTGGGACGCTGTCATTCTTGCCGCCCTGAAAGAGGACATCCCCTGGGAGGACGTCTCGGCCAATGCCGTCGTGCCCGAAGATGCGCGCGGCCATGCCGACCTCATTGCCAAGGCGGACGGCGTCGTTGCGGGCCTGCCCGTCTTCTGCCGCACGTTTGAACTGCTCGACGAAGACGTGCAGATCGACCTGCACGTGCAGGAGGGGGAGCGGGTGACGGCGGGGACGCTTCTTGCCGAGGTCACGGGCAACCTGCGCGCGCTCCTTTCGGGCGAGCGCACGGCGCTCAATTTTCTGCAGCGTATGAGCGGGATCGCGACCTATACGCGCCAGATGGCACAGCTTCTTGAGGGCACGGGGACGACGCTTCTCGACACCCGCAAGACCACGCCGCTTCTGCGCAGCCTGGAAAAGTACGCCGTCAGCGTGGGCGGCGGGAGCAATCACCGCTTCAATCTTTCGGACGGCGTGCTGCTGAAGGACAACCATATCGGCGCGGCGGGCGGCGTGCGGCAGGCCATCGGGCTGGCGCGCGCATATGCCCCGTTCGTGCGCAGGATCGAGATCGAGGTGGAGACCCTGGAACAGCTGGACGAGGCGCTGGACGCCGGGGCGGACATCGTCATGCTTGACAACATGAAGGGGGAAGCGCTCGAAGAGGCGGTGCGCCGCGCCAGGGGGCGCGCCGAAACGGAGATCTCCGGGAACGTCACGCGCGAAAATCTCGAAAGGTATGTCGCCCTCGGCGTGAACTACATCTCCTCGGGGGCGCTGACGCACAGTGCGCCCATTCTGGACGTCTCTCTCAAACACATGAAGAGGATCTGACGCCTCCGGCGGAAGATCCCGCCGGGCAGACCGCGCCCGAACCATTCCGTAAGACCGCCGCAGGGGCGTTTGCTCCTGCGCGTTTTTTTGTCCGGAACGGGCATATTTTCCCTGAAATTGCAGACGATGAATGGGGAAATGTGTGGGGAAATTTTCACAATGCGTTTCCGGATTTTTCTTCAAACATATTGACAGTGAAATTATTTTGTTGTAAAATCATAATGCTATCAGTCTCTGGTGGCGTAAAAACTATATTACTAAACGGGGGAGGACAACAAGACTTATGAGAAAATTAAAAGTCGGTTTACTGCTTTTATTTTCGATGTTGCTGTCTTTGTGTCTGTTCGCGTGCAAGCCGACGGATGAACCGGGTGGCCCCGGTGAACCTACGGGCGATCAGCTTACGCGCGCACAGTTTGTCGGCGATGACACCATCACGCTGACAGATGCCGAGACAGTGGGAGACGCGTATACGGACGCGTTCAACGAGGCGGTCGCAGGCCTCAGGATCCGCACGTTTGCGGGCAGCACGATGGTTGAGATCAACGGCACCCAGTGCGATTACGATCTCAGCGGCGTGACCTGGGGCGAGTACGGCGTCTACACGGCGACGGTAACGCCCAAAACGCAGGGCGATATCAACAATGCCGGGAACATCACCGTCAGCACGCCTCTTACGATCCGTATCGAGCACGCATTCGGCGCGGCGAACGATCAGGGGATCTCGACCTGCGAAAAGGAGGGCTGTCCCGCGGTCCGCACCACGCAGACGCTCTCCGACGGTCAGGCCGAAGTGCTCAATTACGGCGCATTCCACAACGGGCCTACGGCGAACAACACGGAGAACGGCGATCTGACGCAGCTGCGCGCCTTCGGCACCGTTCCTCAGGGGAATACCGACACGACGGTAAACACCATGACGGTGGGCAAGCTCCGCAAGGGTTCGTCCGTCACGGTCACGGGCACGGCGCACACCACGTCCAGTACGGAGGCGTATTACTTCCCGAATATCGGTATCGCCCTGCGCGAGTTCGATGCGAGCACGTCGCCTTACGGCAAGTCGCAGACCTACCAGGGCGGCATGTCCGTCATCGTGCGTAACGACGGCTGGGTCCTGCTCAACGGCATCGGCGACAACGGCGTCAACGCATACGGACAGGGCAGACTTCTGGGCGGACTGAACGGCGACATGCTCTCCGATGACGAAGGGGAAAAGGGCGCAAGGTACAACTACGGCTCCATTCCCGACGATACAACGGAGCCCAACGACTATCTGCTTGCCCTCACCGATTACGATGCGGGCAATGTTCCCGCAAATACCGCGGACTGGTACGACTGGATCGTGTATTCCTCGGGCGCTATCACGCGCACGGAGGATTATCGCGACGAGGCAAAGGAGATCCGCCTCACCTGGACGTTCCGTCCCGACAATATTATTGAACTTATCTACGAGAACATCACGGAGAACAAGACGCTCACGGCGCGCATCAAAGTGCCCGACGAGTATGCCGACAGTCAGTTCGACACCATTCTCCACGGCGACTATGTCGACATGACGTTCACGTCGATCTCCTCGGTGGAGCCTCAGCAGCTCAATTCCGTGCGCTTCAACGGACTTGACGACACGGCGACCAAGTACTATGCCGAGGGCATGGCCTTCAATCTGGACGATCTTGAAGGAAAGGTCGAGATCGATTATCAGATGAGCGAAGGCAACTGGCTCGGAACGGACGATTTCGAGCTCCAGGTCTATCGCGGCGAGGCCGTCACGTCGCAGCCCGAAGAAGATGCCGAGGGCTGGACGACGCTGGGCACAGGCACGCGCCTGGAAGCGGACGACCACTATTTCCGCATCGCGGTCACCGTCGGCAATACGACGAAATACGATTATATGGCGCTCGGCGACGAGGATTTCATCACGTCCATCGTTGCGAACAAGATCACCGACGTTTACGGCTATCGCTTTGACGTGGGCGGCTCGGCTGCGGACAGTGCGTCCCTGGGCAGCGTCGGATTTGCCGCAAGCGAGGACGGCACGCAGGTCGTCATCGCGCCCACGGGTCTGGCTTCCAACGGCACAGGTCTTCCGTTTGCCAATTACGTTGCGCTGCGCATCTACGGCGCGGGCTTCAACGCGGCCGTCGAAAAGCCCGCCGACGGAAGTTACCGCATCGCGGCCGTCACGGACAGCTATCTTGACATTCTGGTCGAGGTCGGCGGAGCGGCGGACACCGTCACCCTGACGGGCGGCGATAACGGTCTGCAGGCCACGACGGTCGTCATCGATGTCTCCGGCATGACCCTTCCCGTCGTCTCCGCGGAGATCACCGGCTATGCGGTCGACGGCTACGAAGGGGCGCTTGCGGACATTCCCGTCAATACGGGCGCGGACGTGACTTTCAAGTTCACGATGAGCAAGGAAGCGTATGAAAGCGCCATGGTCGGTTTTGCAAACAGCCCTTATGCGGATACAGCGGTGAAGGCATTCAAGGCGCTTATCGACGAATTCAATGCGCTTACCGAAAATAAGCAGCTCGAACTCGAGACCGATTACGGGACCATCGTCGTCAAGGATGTCTCCGCGGCGGATTCCGGCGACAACAAGGTCGTCACCGTCACGTTTGCCATTCCTGCCGTGGAAGGGATCCCGGACAGCTCCTATGTCACGCTGTATGTATTCGACAACGGAGATGACTTCGAGCCCAATGAAGTCAGAATGTATTACGGCGCTCCCGTCGCCGTGAGCGGCGATCCGGGACTCCGTCACGAGCTCAGCGTGGCCGGGTACACGGTGTATCTCGTTGCGGACGGCACCGATCTGTACTACTATGTGGCAAGAACGGACAGCGATCTTTCGGAAGGGGACATCGGGACCGGTTCGCTGTGGCTGAACGTGAACGGCGGCGAAGGCTCGTCCGCGCCCGCGTTCATCGACATCGGCTTCACGTATGCAGACGGTTCGATCGTCTTCAACGATGAGACGTTTGCCGAAATCGTCGAGTATTCGCTCGCGGTCAACGGCACGACGGACAACAGCCTCGACTACGATACGGGCTTCTTCTTCGCAGGCGTCATCGACACCACGCAGTACGGCGTGCAGGCGGGCAGCGGGGACTACGAGTACTACTTCCAGCTCGGAAACGCCTGGGATCAGACGAGCGCTTACAACACCTACAAGGTCTCTTACACGGCAGAAGGCGCAACAACGGTCATCGCGCAGGAGAGCGCCCTGACCCTTGGCGGGCTGTACACGATCAAGGACGGCACCTGCCTCGATGCCGGTCTGTTCGCCTACGAAGTGACGAACGATGCGGGCGAAGTGGTGTTCTATGCGAACATCTTCACGGCGGGCGGTTCGCACTCCGCAGGCACCAGCGGCGAGGTAGTCAACTGCGAATACTGCGGTGCAACGATCTCCCGCACCAGAACGTATACGGGCTCCATTCAGGACAACGAATTTATCGAAGTCAACGAGACCTATACCGGGTTCATCAACGGGGCGGCGTCCGCCGAAGACGAGGCAAAACAGGCCAATCTCTACAACGGCATGCGCCTTGAGATCGGGCTCTCCAACGGTACGTTCTACTCCGTGCGCGCGGACGGCTTCGTCTCCTTCAATGACTACGAGAATCCTGCATCGGGCGACAACATCGTTCATTCGCTCGACGAAGACGGCGACATCGGCCTGCGCACGCCGATCGGCAAGCTCAACGGCGTGACGGGCGAGCCCATCACGGAAGAGACATATCTCGGCACGATCGATGGTAGCGGCAACCGTGTGAACGGCGTGCTCGCAACCGGAACGTTCCGCATCAACGTCTCGTATGAAAACGGAACGGTGACGGTCGTCTATCGCCTCTATCAGGACGGACACGACGACTTCAGAACGGATGCTCCTTACTTCGAGTTCACGGTGGCCATCTCCGGGCTCACCGATGCGGAACTTGACATCGAGTTCATTGCGGACAATGTGAAAATCGGCAATTCGAGCAACGTCTGGATGACGACGGGCGACATCAACAACACGATGATCAGCTCCTTCAGCGGCGATTCCGACACGATCACCGCGGGCGGTGAGGCATTCACGGCGGCCGGTTCGTATTCCTCGCTCGGCGTGGAGGGCGGCTATGCGCTCGTCGCAGGCGAAGGCAACGCAAGGGATCTGACCGCCGCACAGAAGAAGGCGCTCGGAATTCCCGACGGCGACACGACGTACGAAAAATACGTTGCGTTCACGGTCAACTTTGAAAAGGCCTATGCGGGAGAGGATTCCATCGTCTCCGCAAAGGTCGTCGGCGAACCCTATGCGTTCGCGGCATTCAGCGATGACAAGACGGCGCTCAATGTCGTGATCCCGTTCGCGGGCGAAAAGACCGAATACGTCATCGATCTTTCCAACAGCGGCGGCTACACCCTCCAGGCGGATATCAGCCTCGATCTGAGCGCGGTCTCCACCTATTCGGTCTCGACGCAGGTCAGCGGCGAACCGACGCTGGGCAGCGGCGGTCAGATGACCATCACTTACAGCGGCCCTGATCTTCCTGCAAATGTTTCCTTCCGCGTCAACGGCGCAGACGTTGCGCTCGGCGGCTCCTCGGCGGACGGCGTTATGCTCGTATCCTACAAGGACAACACGCTGACGCTCACACTTCCTTCGTTTGTCAACGCGCCCAAGGCGTTCACGATCGACATGATCAACGCAGACAACGGCCTGCTCGTCGCTTCGAGAACGGTCAGCGCAACGACGGTCGGTTCGGACAGCAACACGGCAACGGTGGAGACGGATGACGGCACGGCGTATGCGGTCGTCAACGGCAACAATCTCGCAGTCGTGTTCGCAGGCGTTGCCCCCGGCTCCACGCAGGATCTTTGGATCAACGCCAACATGGGCACCGCGAACGATGACTCGCTCATCGGCTGGAAGAACTATCAGTTCACGACCTATGCAAGCGGTGCGATCGAGTTCACGAACGCGGCGAACAACGCTGCGACCGACAGCATCGGTTACTACTTTGTGGAAGGCCGCTGGTATGCGGTGGTCAACATCGGGCTTGCGCCCATGGGTGTGACGGCGAATGCGGATTACGGCTTCGAGCTCAGCTTTGCGGAATCCGCCGTCGCGGCAAGCGAAGGCAACGTGACCTATTACTTCGTCAGTGCCGGCTCGGTCGAGAAAAAGCAGGTTTCCGCCGATACAGCGGCGACCGAGATCATTGCGAACTCCTGCACGACGGTCGGCTACAACGGCATCAGCGTGGAGGACGGCAAGTTCTATGCGAACATTTCGGTCGAACCCGCGCACGACTGGACGGATCCCGAAAACGACAAGGTTTATGTCTGCTCGGAGTGTGGAGCGACCTACGTTGCCGAAGCAAGCGGCTTTGAAACGGGCGCGCTTGAAAACGTTACTCAAACGGGTCTTACTGTCTCCTATCTGCTGACGGATAATTCCAATGATGAATGGACAACGACGCTCAGAACTACAAAGGGAGCAGTATCGCTCGGAACGATCTGCCTTGATCCTTACTGGTCCACAACAGCTGATCTGGATCTCTCTTCGGTTGAGGGGCTGGCCGAAAAAATGGCTTTGATCTACAATCACAATTTGTGGCCGGCAATCGGAGGCGGCATGGATGGCGGCTATGCAAGCGGTACCTTCCTGAATACGACGTCTTATATAACGGTCGTATTCACGCCGGATGATGGTATCTATATTTATCAGAATGGCGATCTTGTAAAGCATTGGAATGCTTCTACGGCGTTGAACGGCGAGGGTGAAGCGGCAACGGTCGATGATTACACGGACGCTTTCCTCGGACTTGCGCAGATTTACGGTGTAACGATCGTTTCTGCAAGCGCAGAGGACGCGATCGTTGAGCGCAAAATGCTCACGGACGATGAAGTCGCAGCCCGCTATGCGGCGTACCTTGAGGAGCGCAGCTACTATCCCGTGCACGAACACGTCTATTCGCCTGAGACCGATCTTTGCGGCTGCGGGGAACAGAACCCGTCGCATGTGCACAGAAATTGGGAAAACGGTTTGTGCGGAATCTGTGGCGTGGCCTGTACGCATGAGACCTTCACTGACGGTGTCTGCACGACTTGCGGCGGTGTCATCAGCGATACGACAGACAACAACGTTGTGCCTGCGGCGTGGAGCAATACCACAACATTCTCAGTCATAGGTTCTAACAGTATGACGGTAGATGCAACTTATAGCGATGCCGGCACCGCAGAATACTTTGGGCTTGTTGTTCAGGTTCGCACGATGACGGATGAAATCATGTATTTCATTCGTCCTTCCGGCGACTATGCAAGTGGAGCCGGATTGACTTGGAATGTTCCGTATGCCGGAACGACCATGACTGCACCCGGGTATATTTCAAATGCTGCGGAATATATTGCAGCAAAGAAGACGGCCAAGACACGGATCACGATCACTTTGGATACAGAAGCCGATACGTTGACGGTTGTTTACGAATTGTTGAATTCGGAAGGGACAGAGGCAACCCGTACGATGACATGGACAATGGGTGGTATGACTGCAAGCAGTTACCATATCGGGATCGGGCTTGATACAGCGTCCCTGACTGCTGCAGGAGCCACTGTTGTTTCGCAGACGGTAACGTTCTCGGACTGATCGGGTATTATGATTTCAGCGCAAGCTGAATGAGCACAAAGAGCCTGTCCGAAAGGGCAGGCTCTTTGCCTAATCTTTTGTTCCCGAAAGGCCGCGGCCCTCTGCAAAGGGTATGCGCGAACGCTCTGCGCGCTCTTTCCGGGAAAAATCAAAATCTTCCCAAATTTCTTCCAAAATCGATTGACACCCCTTGATGTTTGTGCTAAACTATGCTTACGCACCGAGAGGGGTGTAATTTTTTTGTATGGAGTTTTTGACCCATGGCTACCAAATCCACGAGAATGAAGATCACGTTCGAGTGCACGGAGTGCAAGAACCGTAATTATGACAGCTTCAAAAATAAGCGCAACGATCCCGATCGTCTTGAGCTGAAAAAGTATTGCCCCACGTGCAAAAAGCACACGGTGCACAAGGAATCCAAGTAAGCTCTGCGTCGTTTAAGGGGAAATCATCATGTCGAAGAAAGAAAAAGACCTGCAGGAGACGGAAAAGGCGCCCGAAGCGAAGAAGAACGATGCGCCCCGCAAGAAGGTCCAGCAGGATAAAAACAAAAAGCCCAACTGGTTTGTCAGGCAGGGGCGCAAGATCAAGGAGACTTTCTCCGAGCTTAAACGCGTCACGTGGCCCACGTTCGGCAAGGCGCTCAAAGCCACGGGCGTGGTGCTTGTGATCGTTCTGATCTTCACCGTCATCGTCACGGGCATCAACTACGGGCTTGCGGAATTGCTCGATCTCATGGTAAGCACGGGGGCTTGACATGGCAATCGCAGATACCGAACCCAAATGGTATATCCTTCACACCTATTCCGGCTATGAAGCCATGGTGAAGGAGAGCCTTTTGCGGCTCATCGAAAATAACAATCTTCAGGACAGCATCGTGGACGTCAAGATCCCCACGGAGCAGACCATTGAAGAAAAGGCGAACGGCAAGAAAAAGGTGGTGGAGCGCAAACTGCTCCCTTGCTACGTCTTTATCAAAATGGTGTACTCCAATCAGCTGTGGTATCTTGTGACGAACACGCGCGGCGTAACGGGCTTCTGCGGCCCGCAGGGGCGTCCCATTCCGATGAAGGAGGACGAGATCCGCAAAATGCGCCTTGAGGAGTATGTGGCCGATGCCGATTTCAAGGCGGGCGACCGTGTGTCCATCGACAACGGCCCGCTGGAAGGTTTCATCGGCACCATTCGCGAGGTCAACGACGAGACCCAGCGCGCCAAGGTGACCATCGTCATGTTCGGAAGGGAGCAGGACGTGGAAGTCGAGTACGTGCAGATGCAGAAGATCTCGCCCGAGGCAA
>ERZ1090868.910-NODE-910-length-16181-cov-7.497830_pt1 | contig 16181 bp, 20 predicted proteins | sample MGYA00478475_ERZ1090868 | MGnify/ENA primary metagenome ERZ1090868 (study PRJEB33644, sample SAMEA5815747) | chicken gut metagenome | biome: Chicken; feature: Gastrointestinal Tract; material: Caecum | place: Ireland | collected 2019-01-01 | study: A study of the...
TATAAATTCTTAACTATATTTTTTCTCTGCACATCTTCTACAAAATTCTAAAATAGCCCTTGCCTGCGCGCCCAATTCATCGTAAAATAGCATACAACTTATTTGGAACAATGCGCGGATTCCCCTGGCGGGAATCCTCTGTTTTATGAAAGGACTGATATTCCATGAAATCCTACTGGACTCCTGCAATGCTCGGAGAGGGCTGGAATATGCTCAAGTATGCCGAGCGCAATCAGTATTTTTTGGTCACCCCGAAGGCCCCGCACGTAGACATGCGCGTAGTCCTCATCGAGATCATGGCCAGCCTGCTGGCGGGCAAGCACATCGTCATGCTCGCGGAGAGCCACGACCCGGCCAGCCTCAGCGTGCTGCGCACGTTCAGCCGTGAGGCCCGCATCCTCAAGCGCGGCAAGGAGACCGCGCTCTACGCAGAGCTGGACGGTATCCCGACCGCAGAGGCCCTGTGCACGCTGCCGCAGAGTGGCAAGTTCCGCCTGCGCCTGGCTGGTTTTGACGGGGCTGTGCCTGGCGAGCTGATCTTCTCCGGCCTGATGGATGCCAACTGCCCGGCAGACGTCGTGCTGGACTGCACCTATCTGGCTGGGCGCCCGGCGCTCGGCATCTCGGTATGCCCGGAAGCGCTGGACGAGCAGACGCTGGTCGATCTGGTCCGCGACGCCGTCGCAGAGCGCGGCGAAGCCCTGCGCGTTGATTTTGCCTCTTAACCTGCCTTGGGGCCGGCTTTTGCCGGTCTCTTTTTTTGCCCGCCGCATCCCCGCTTTATCCCCGGCCCACTTCCTGCCGCGCGGCAAAAAAAGAGCCTGTCCAGATAAAGGACAGGCTCTTCATTACATGTTGTAATTTAAAATTACTCCGCAGTGTAGGGCAGCAGGGCAACGTGACGGGCGCGCTTGATCGCCTCGGTCAGCTGGCGCTGATGCTTTGCACAGGTGCCGGTCATACGGCGGGGCAGGATCTTGCCGCGCTCAGACATGTAGCGGCGCAGCTTTGCTACGTCCTTATAGTCGATGACCTCTACCTTATCTACGCAGAAGGAGCAAACCTTTCTGCGGCGACGTCCACCGCGCTGGGTGCGCTCCGGACGGGGAGTAAATTCCTTTTTGGTCTCTTCCATTGTCAGGTACCTCCTTTTTTCAAAAATCAGAAGGGAACATCGGAGTCATCGTCGAGCTCCGCGAAGTCCGAGTCACCGACCGAAAGGTCAAAGCTCGGCGCGGGCGCGACCTGGCTGCCCGAATCAAATCCCTCGGGACGGATCTGCGAACCCGAGTCATAGCCTCCCGCGGCATAACCGTTTGCCTCGCGGGACTTCTTGGTCTCGCCGAAGGAGACCTCGTCGACATTGATCTCGATGGATACGCGCTTATTTCCGTTCCTGTCTTCCCAGTTCCGCGACTGGATGCGGCCAACTACAATCGCCAGCATACCCTTTGCAAACCACTGCTTGACAAACTCCGCCTGACGGCCCCATGCGACGCAGTCGATGAAGTCGGTCTGGCGCTCGCCGTTCGGGCCTTTGCGGTCGCGGTCAATCGCGAGCGTAAAGGAAGCGACGGCGGTGTTTGACGCGGTGTGGCGCAGTTCAGGGTCGCGGGTGAGCCGGCCCATGAGGATTGCTTTGTTCAGCACGTCTTGTCACCCGCCTTAGTCCAGGGCTACAATGATGGAACGCATCACGCCGTCCGTAATCTTGTAGATACGGTCGAGCTCAGCCGGGAAGGACGGAGCGGACGTAAACTGAATCAGGGTGTAATACCCCTCATGCAGGTCGTTGATCTCGTACGCCATGCGGCGCTTGCCCCAATCTTCGACCTTGTCCACGGTACCGTTTGCCTCTACGAGGGACTGGAACTTCTGCACCAGGGCAGAAATCTCCTCCTCACCGAGGGTGGGATCGACAATGAAAAGAGTCTCGTACTTGCCACTTACTTTTGCCATGTTTTTGCACCTCCTTTTGGACTTTGGCCCACGATCTAAGCAATTGTCGTGAGCAAGGATACTTCCTTATTATATCGGACTTTCCTCAATTGTCAAGCGGTTCTCGATAAAAATTTTAAATTATTTTCATTTTTTACTTGACGCAGCTGAGCTCCTGTGCTAAAATATCATTGTTGCGCTGGAGTGTTGTCCTTTCCGGCCACACAAAACTGCTAGTATGGCTCAGTTGGTAGAGCAGCGCATTCGTAATGCGCAGGTCGTCGGTTCGAGTCCGACTACTAGCTCCAAACAGTACGCCATATTTTATCCATTTTCGGTTAGAATATGGCGTTTTGTTTTGCCTTTCGACAGGCAAATTTCCTTTCCTATGCTCATCCGTAACTTTACACCGCCTTTTCATGCGAAAAGGCGGTTTTTGTAATTTGTAGAAAATTTCTTATGTAATTTTCTTGACGCTCTCTAATTTCCGCGTATAATGAAACTCAGTTATTCCCAATATTGGTTGGACCAATAAAAGCCCTCGCTTCCCGCACGGCTTTTTCCGCTCACCCATCAAAGGAGGGACTTTTTTGGAAGAAGAACGATATCAGGATGTATGCAGTTACATTCGCACCCTCATCGAACGCGGCGAACTGCACCTCGGTGACCGATTGCCCACCGAACGCGCATTGTCTCTGGCTTTGGGGGTCAGTCGCGGCACGGTGCGCGACGGACTGCGCCTACTAGAAAGCATGGGTGTGCTGGAAAGCCGCCAAGGTTCGGGCAATTATCTGTCCAATCACATGGGGCGCTATCTGGCGCAGTCATTGCATTTCATGCTTCTATTGGGCGAAATTGATTACCAGTCCATCAATCGAATGCGCCGTGCCATTGAATTACAATCTTACCGCATCGCGGTACAGCGCTGCACCCCCGAACAGATTCATGCTCTGTGGTCTATTCTGGACGATATGGAGCGCACACGCTGTGCGCAAACCGATGAAGCCTTTCACGCCGCACTGATTGAACTGGGCGGTGACCCGCTGATGCAGACCGTCATGGAATCATTGTCTGACGTTATCGGCAAACTAATTTCCCAATTTTTATCACGCGGCGCACAAGATATTCTAGTGCAGACACTAGACAGCCATCGCCGGATTTTAGAATGTCTGGAGCACCGACATCTTGAAGCCGGCTGCGCGGCAATCAGCCGGCACTATGATATCATTGATGCCGAAATTGCACGTTGGCAGGCGGAAAGGAAGCATACAACATGAAACTGCTCAAACAATTCAGTCTGATTTTGCTCATCTCTTTTGCAGGTGAAGTACTCAAAGGGCTGCTGCCCCTCCCCATTCCGGTCAGCATTTATGGATTGCTGCTCATGCTTTTTTTGCTCTCGACCCATATTTTGCCATTGAAAGCCGTGCAGGATGCAGGAAAATTTTTAATTGACATTATGCCTGTGCTGTTCGTTCCGGCCGCAGTCGGATTACTGGACAGCTGGCCCGCTTTGCAAGCCGTTTTGCTCCCGATTTCGGTTATTCTGGTCGTGACGACCATTTTTGTTATGGCGGTCACTGGTCTGGTCACACAGGCCGTTATCCGCCGAGAAAGGAGCAAAAAATAATGCACAATATCCTATGTTCCGCCACATTTTTTGGTGTTATGGTCAGCCTGCTCAGCTATGAGTTCGGCTTATGGCTCAAGCGAAAAACCCAATCTTCCATTTGCAACCCTCTGCTGGTTTCGATTGTCGTCACCATTGCCATCCTGCTGGTACTGGGTGTCGATTATGAAAGTTACAATGCTGGCGCACAGTATCTCAGTTATCTGCTAACCCCTGCCACGGTCTGTTTGGCCATTCCGCTATACGAGCAGCTTTCACTGCTTGTGCGCAACATCAAAGCCATTTTGATTGGAATTGTCGCAGGTGTATTGGCTAGCATCGGTTCGGTTTTGGGATTGTGCATCCTGTTCGGACTCAACCATCAATACTATGTTACCTTGCTGCCCAAATCCATCACAACCGCCATCGGCATGGGCGTTTCAGAAGAACTGGGCGGTATCGTGACCATCACGGTTTCAGTCATCATTCTGACCGGTGTACTAGGCAATATCATTGCCGAAACCGTGTGCAAATGTTTCCGCATTACCGAGCCAGTCGCCAAAGGCATTGCCATCGGTACGGCGGCACACGCCATCGGTACAGCGCGTGCATTGGAGATGGGTGAAATTGAAGGCGCCATGAGCAGCCTTGCCATTGCCGTTTCCGGTCTGATTACAGTCGGCGCGGCCTCTGTGTTTGCAAACCTGATTTGACACCACCAAAGGAGGCAACCTTTATGGTTATCACAATCGGCCGCGCCTGTGGCAGCGGCGGTCTGGAAATTGCACAAAAATTGGCGCAGCGTTTGAACATTCCATGCTATGATGCCCAAGGACTGCTGGAAGAAGCGCAGGCGGCAGGCTGTGCCGATGAAATGCAGACATTTTTAGCCGAAAAGCCTGTCAACAGTCTGCTATTCTCCATCGCAATGGAAAACAATGGCCGCGGTGTCGGCAAGGTTCCATTTGAACTGATGCGTCAACTGGCCGAACGGCAGGACTTTGTGCTGATTGGGCACTGTGGAAACTATGCCCTGCGCGGTCGCCCTGATTTAACCACGTTTTTTGTACATGGCGACTTAAACGACCGGATAGAGCGCATCGTGCACACACAAAACAAAACCGAACGAGAAGCACGCCATTACATTCAGCAAACCGATACCGCACGCCGCCACTTCCACGAATTTTATACTGGTGAAGTCTGGGGTGAAGCGAGCAAGTATGATTTGACGGTCAACAGTTTTGTACTGGGTATGGATGAAACCGCCGCACTGCTTGACTGGTTTGTGCGCAAACGCAATAAAACAGCCATTCCATAATGGAATGGCTGTTTTACATTTTCAATGCCTTGCCTGTTATTCGTCTGTGTCGTCATCGTCCTCCAAGGACTGCACATGTGCAATAATTGCTTTGAGCAGCGCTTTTCCAGTCGCCGTTTGAAAGAGCGGCTGCACTTCCTTGGCCTTGGCGCAGGCATCATCGCTTTCATAGACATTGGCAATGAGGTCGGCTTCCACCAGTGTTTGAAAATCCGGCCCATCAATCTCATCGTATTCATGGTGCTTTTCAACCAACTCCACAATACGCGGCCAATCACATTCAGAATAGCCCGCACGGTCTAAAAACTGCCAAACCAATGCTGGTGCTTCCTGCTGCTGATGCTGCGGTTCGGCATCCCCGTATTTTTGTTTGCACGGACCAATCGCGATGTCGTGCAGAATAGCCGCAGCTTGTACAATGCGCTGTTCCTGCACATTCAAACGCTGTGCCTGTCCAATGGCTTTGGTCAGTGCGTAGACTTTCAAAATATGTTGTGTCCGACGCAGATGGCCGTTTTCAAACAAAAGTGCATCAATTAGCAGACGTGTTTCATCGTGAGCCATGGATTTTCCCTCCTTTAATAAAATCCCAGCCAGATTGTGGCTGGGATTTTATAATTCACCCCATCTGAAAAAGCTTATACTTTCTCAATGTGCCAAATGTCCTTGGCGTACTCTGCAATCGTGCGGTCAGACGAGAACTTGCCGCTGTTGCAAATGTTCATCCAACGCTTCTTTGCAAATACCAGCGAATCCTTATAATCTCTTGCGACTTGCTTCTTAGCTTCCAGATAGCGCTCGAAGTCGAGCAGGAGGAAATACTGGTCGGGACGGTGCCAGCTTGCGCCATATACGATCGAGTCGTGCAGCTCGCGGAAAATGCCCGAGCCGCCGTCGTTGAGCGTGCCGTTGATCAGGGCATCCAGGACGCGCTTGATCTTGTAGTCGTTGTGGTACATGCCGTTCGGGTTGTAGTGCTCCTGCACCGAACGGATCTCATCGACGGTTGCGCCGAAGATATACTCGTTGAGGCTGCCGGCCTCCTCAACGATCTCAATGTTTGCGCCATCCAGCGTGCCCAAGGTGACCGCACCGTTGGCCATAAGCTTCATGTTGCCCGTACCAGACGCTTCCTTGCCGGCCGTGGAGATCTGCTCGGAGACGTCGGCCGCCGCAATGATCTTCTCGGCGTAGGAGACGTTGTAATTGGCCAGGAATGCAACCTTGATCTTGCCGCGCACGCGCTCGTCACGGTCGATGAGGGCCGCGACCTCGTTGATGAGCTTGATGATGCCCTTGGCGCGGGCGTAGCCGGGCGCAGCCTTGGCGCCGAAGATGAAGGTCGTGGGCGTAAAGTCGGTCAGGCTGCCCTCGGCGATCTCGTAGTACAGCTCGAGGATGGCCAGGATGTTGAGGAACTGGCGCTTGTACTCATGCAGGCGCTTGATCTGTACATCGAAGCAGGTGTTGGGGTCAATGTCGATGCCGTCCTTCTTCTTGACGAAGTTTGCCAGTTTTTCATGGCTGTGCAGCTTGATCTGGCACAGCTCACGCATGACAGACTCGTCCTCCACGTACTTCTCGAGCTTCTTGAGCTGGGACAGGTCGGTTTTCCAGCTCTCGTTGCCGAGCAGACGGGTCAGCAGGTCAGACAGCTCGGGGTTGCACAGGGCCAGCCAGCGGCGCTGGGTAATGCCGTTGGTCTTGTTCTGGAACTTTTCGGGATAGATCTGATACCAGTCGCGCAGGACGTCGTTCTTGAGGATCTCGGTGTGGATCTGTGCAACGCCGTTGACATAGCGCGAGCAGTAGATCGCCATGTACGCCATGTGCACGGTGCCGTGCTGCAGGATGTGCATGGAGTATTCCTTGTCGCCCGAGATGCCCTTCTGGTGCAGCTCGCCGCCCAGGTACTGGTCGAGCATGACAATGATATGGAAGACGCGCGGGATGGTGCGCTCCATAAGGTACTGGCTCCACTTTTCCAGCGCCTCGGCCAGGATGGTATGGTTGGTGTAGGAGAAGACCTGCTTGCAGATGTCAAGCGCTGCGTCAAAGGACAGGCCCTCGCCGTCGGTCAGCAGGCGGATGAGCTCTGGGATGGAGATGACCGGGTGGGTGTCATTGAGCTGGATGGCGTTCATCTCGGCAAAGTGCGAGAAGTCGTTGCCATAGGTCTTCTTGTACTTGCGGATGATATCCTGCAGCGAAGCCGAGCAGAAGAAGTACTGCTGCTTGAGGCGCAGGATCTTGCCTTCGTCGGTTGAGTCGTTCGGATAGAGCACGCGGGAGATATCCTCGGCGCGGTTGCGCTCTGCCACAGCGGCGTCGTACTGCTGGGCGTTAAAGAGGTTAAAGTCAAAGGCCTGGACGGGCTCCGCCTGCCACAGGCGCAGGGTGCCGATGTTGTCCGTGCCATAGCCGATGATCGGCATGTCATACGGGACGGCGACGATGGTCTGGTCGGCAAACTCGACGCGGACCGCCTCGTCCTCGCGGCGCAGGCTCCACGGGTCACCGTAGCGGGTCCAATCGTCGGCCTCCTCCTTCTGGAAGCCGCCCTCGATCTTCTGCTTGAATAGGCCGTACTTGTAGCGGATGCCGTAGCCATCGAGCGGCAGGTTGAGCGTCGCCGCCGAATCCAGGAAGCAGGCAGCCAGGCGGCCCAGGCCGCCGTTGCCAAGTGCGCAGTCCTCGACTTCCTCAAAGGCGTCGAGCGATGCGCCGTTCTTCTCCAACAGCTGGCCGATCTCCTCGGTCATGCCCAGGCAGAGCAGATTGTTGTAGATCATACGGCCCATCAGGAATTCGGCCGAAAAATAGTATGCATGGCGTGCGTTCTGGTGCTTTTCCACGCTCAAGTGCCAACGGTCTGCAATCCCGGCCATCAGCGAACGGGAAACCGCGGTGTGAAGCTGGTTGGGCGTTGCCTCCGCCGGTGTGGTCTGAAATTCACTCTTCAGATATAACTCCACAGCCTCAAGCATCGCCTGTTTTCTCTTAGGCATCTGGATATCCCCTTTACAAAAAAATTTACTTTGCGCAAATCAGGTCTGCAAAATTGCATCTTTGCGGGCCGCCGGCCTGTGCCGCTTGCTGTCCGGCGCGGAACCGGCGTTAAATATAATATAGCACAAAAAGTGGAAAAAAATCAATGCTTTGGCGAAAATCTCCGGCCAATGTTTAAAAATTTGCCGGATAAATCCGGCCGCCGCGGGGGATGCTACCGTCAGCAGGACAAACAAAAAAGCACGCGTTGGCGCGTGCTTTTCAGGTTACAACGGATTTTCCTGCAAAAAAACAATTAGTTGACCGGATGGGACGGATGATTGTGCAGTTCGGTCTCAAGATGCCATAGCTGGATGCGGATACGGGCGATCGCATAGTGATCGACCATTTGCGCAAGCAAGCCGGTCATGATATCAATCTGCTCTTTCAGGTAGCGGTCATTGGACGTGGTGGTCGGAGTCATGGTATTCCCCTCACTTTCAAAAGTCCGGCGGGCGGGAGGGCCCTTCATTGCTTGCATTATGAACTTCACAATATATGTTAATACTTTGTCTATCTACTATGACATCTTTATCTTAACGCCTTTTGTCGGGATTGTCAAGACATTTACAAGAAGTTATAGATTTTTACATCGACATCACACACATTTTTCCATCAAAATGCGTTATTACCTTCTGGTTTTCGATACATTTTTTGCTGTCTGTCCAAACAAGAATGGCATTTATATCTTTTTCTCGCATTCTCCTGTTTTGTATATGAAACAATATTTTACGTTTCCGAATGCTGTTTTTTTGCCATGCCGCGCCGCCCTTGAACAACTTCCACAAAAGAACCGCCATTTCTTGTATAGATTCACGTCTTGACAGGCAGAAGAAAAGAATGTATACTATTATCGTAAAGTGTTACCTCGCCCGCACCGGCGGGCCATGATTCATACAGAACGGCAAAACAAAAAAGGAGCGATCTACAAATGGAGCTGAATTTTTATCTGTGCACGCATTGTGGCAATGTTGTAGAGAAGGTCGTGGACCACAAGGTCCCGGTCATCTGCTGCGGCGAAAAGATGCAGCTGCTTGACCCCGCAACGAGCGAGGGCGCAGGCGAGAAGCACCTGCCCGTGCTGTCTGTCGAAGGCAACCAGGTCAAGGTCTCGGTCGGCGCGGTCTCCCACCCGATGGAGGAAAAGCACAGCATCGCTTTCATCGTCCTGCAGACCGAGAATGGCGTCCAGCGCAAGAACCTCAACCCCGGCGATGCGCCTGAGGCTGTCTTTGCTCTGGTTGACGGCGACAAGCCGGTCGCAGCGTATGCTTACTGCAACCTGCATGGCCTGTGGAAGACCAACGCTTAAATCAATCCCAATCGCCAAACTGCCCGGCGCCGCGGATCTCCGCGGCGCCTTTTTATGCCCTAAAACGCCGCACCATTCCCCTTTCCCCTGCATAGCATGACACAAATACAAGGAAGTCCCCTCCTGCCGGAAAGAAAAAGCGCCGGGCCGCAAGGGTCCAGCGCTTGTCCTTTTCCTCTGCCGCAGCCAGATCATGCCGCAGGCGCCGCGTCAAAGATCTGGGTAAACGGCTCGTCATATACCGCATGGCCGGTCTCCAGCGTCCCGCCGTCCACCGTGATGAGCAGGCTGGCCGCGCCATAATACGCGAGATAGGTATCCACGACCGAAGCCATAATCATGTTCTCACCCGTTGACCCACTGGCCGAAAGGGCCTCGGCAAAGGCGGAATTCAGATCGAGCGTCAAGTTGCCTTCCTCCTGGGTCAGCGAGCCCACCGCCACCTCAGCCGGCAGCACGCCCTCTCCCACGAGCGCGGCCAGAAGCGCCGCCGCCTCATCCTGTCCGCCGAAGGAGACCTCGGTCTGGGTGGGCACGACCGCTTCGCCCTGCTCGTCGGGCAGGTAGAGCGTTACGGTTTTGGTCTGTTCAGCCTGCTCGGCCTGTTCGGTCTCCTGCTCGGCCGCCGGGGCCGAGCATCCGGCAATTGCGACAGCCAGCGCACAGGCGCACAGCGCCGCAAGCAATCTCTTCAACATGGTATTCAGCCTCCTTATTTGGGGATGTATCCCTATTATAGCAGACAAAGCCGCCACCGTAAAGCGCCGCTTACCGGCGCGCAGCCAGGAAGAACAGGGCGACCGTGCCCGGCCCGGCATGTGCGCCGATCGCCGGCCCGATCACCTCGACCCGGCTGGGGGCCGTGCCAAACGTCTGCTGCACCCGGCGCGCGACGTAATCCGCGTCCTCCGCGCAGTCCCCATGGGAGATGAACACGGTGTCCGGTACGGCGCCGCCGGTCTGCTCCCCCATCCGGCGCACGAGCTCATCGAGCGCACGCCGGCGGCCGCGCACCTTTCCGACGGCAACCAGGTGCCCAGCATCATCCACGTGCAGCACCGGCTTGATGCCAAGGACCGATCCGACGACCGCCGCAGTCCGGGATACCCGGCCGCCGCGGTGTAGGTGGAACAAGTCATCGACCGTGAACAGGTGCGCGATGTGCAGCTTGTTGTCCTCGCACCATCGGGCGGTCTCATCCAGGCTGCGGCCTTGTTCGCGCAGGCGCAGGGCATAGTGCACCAGGAGCCCTTGCCCAAGCGAAGCCGCCAGGGAATCCACGACCACAATGCGCTTGCCCGGATTTTGTTCCTCCAGTTCCTGCGCGGCAATGCGTGCACTCTGGCAGCTTCCGCTCAGTCCGGACGAGAACGCAATGTGCAGCACCTCGTCGTGGGTGGCCAGCGCCTGCTCCAGGACCTGCCTTGCCTCGTCCGGGTTGACCTGGGCGGTCGTCGGCATGGCGCCGCCGCGCATGCGCTCGTAAAAGTCGCGGTCGGGCATTGGATGGTACGCATCGTAAGTCTGCCCCTCCACCGTATAGTGCAGGCTCATCAGCCCTACGCCATGTTCTCTCAGCATCTCAAGCGGCAGGTCGCCGCCCGTATCGGTTGTGATCGCAAACATAGGAAACCTTCCTTTCCGGCAGGAACACCTGCATGTTTGTACCATTATATCACAGGGGCGCGCCAGAATGCAGTCCTATTTTTGTGCCCATTCCCGGCGCAGCGCGCCCCGGTTAGGAGGCACCCCCTTTGGTCACGCTTACATCCCTGCACATTGCTTATATCATCATCACGGTTGCCGTACTCGCCGCGCTTTTGCTCAAAAAGGAAATCGTTCTGCCCTGCGCGCTCGGCATCCTCGTCATTGGCTACCTATATCAAGGCAGCATCGTCGGGGCCGTGCAGACCCTCAACAATGCCATCATCAACTCCTGTATCGAGCTTTTGGGCATTATCGTTGTCATCGCGCTCGTAGTCGCCATGAGCCGGGCCATGGTCGCATCCGGCGCCGACCAGATGCTGATGCGTCCGGTCTGCCGGATCATCCGCACCCGGAACACCGCCTTCTGGGCGATCGGCTTTGCCATGCTCATCATGTCCTGGCTGATCTGGCCCAGCCCGGCGGTCGCCCTGATCGGCGCCCTGCTGCTGCCGGTCGCCGCACGCGTGGGCCTGCCCGCGCTGTGGGCGGCGGTTGCCATGAACCTGTTCGGCCACGGCGCCGGCCTATCCTCGGACTTTTTCATCCAGGGCGCGCCCGACATCACCGCAACGGCTGCCGGCGTAGACACGGCCTCGGTCATGAAGGCCAGCGTCCCGCTCTGGGGCATCATGTGCGTGACGACCATCGCCGTCGCGTTTTGGATGATGCGCCGGGATCTCAAACAAAACCCAACGTTTTCTTCCGCCGAGGAACTGTATGATTTCAGCGACGCCCCACAGCGCCCACGCCTGGCGGCCGCCATCGCCATCCTGATCCCCACGGCCTTTCTCATTGACGTCGTCCTCATGGTCCGCTTAGGCATCACGGGCGGTGACGCGACCGCGCTCGTCGCGGGGACCGCGCTCATCCTGATGGCAGTCATCACCATCGCAAACCACGGCCTGCGCACAGCGCTCGAGGTCTCGGCCGACCATCTGCGGGACGGGTTCATCTTTGCGATCAAGATCTTTGCCCCGGTCATCGTCATCGCCGGCTTCTTCTTCCTGGGCAGCGAGAGCTTTGCGCAGACCGTCCTGGGCGCGGACGCGACCGGCCTGCTAAATGACATCGGCCTGTGGCTGGCCGAGCACGTACCCATGTCGCGCGCGTCGGTCGCCCTGCTCGAAACCGCAGTCGGCACCATTACCGGATTGGACGGCTCGGGCTTCTCCGGTCTGCCGCTGTGCGGCGCACTGGCCCAAACCTTTGCCGCCACCGGCTCGATTGACGTGCCCACGCTGGCCGCACTCGGCCAGATCTCGACCGTATGGGTCGGCGGCGGCACCATCATCCCGTGGGGCTGCGTACCGGTGGCCGCCATTTGCGGCATCAAGGCGTCCGCCCTGGCCAAAAAGAACCTGATCCCGGTGGTCTGCGGCCTGGCGGCCACCACCGCCGCAGCCATCGTGCTCATGTGACCCGGTCACTGCATCCGGTAATTGCGCAGGAGGGCGCGCGCAAATTTCTGGCATTGCTCCCCGGTGCGCTCATCAAACGGCTCGCCGTGCACGGCTGTGTTAGAGAGGATGCGCACGGTCAGGAACGGCATCCCGTAGGCCTGGCAGATCTGTGCGGACGCCGCAGCCTCCATCTCCTCGGCCATGGTGCCAAAGCGGCCATGCAGCCAGGCGATCCGGTCTAGCTCATTGTTCCACCAGTCGCCCGAACCGATCACGCCGCGCACGACCCGGCCCCGGTCCCAAGGGATGGCGGCCGCGGCCCGCATCAGCGCCGCGTCGGCGCGGAAGGCTGTCACCTTGGGGCCGTCGCCGGGGTCTGGGTTGGCGATCTCCAGGCCCAGCGGTTCGCCGCAGACCGGGTCGATGCCCGCGCCGCGCGGGCGGTCAGGCGTGCGCCAGGCACCCAGATTGACCACGGTCTCTCCGATCACCAGGTCCCCCGTGTGCAAGTCGGGCGCATGCCCGCCGGACGTCCCCTGGTTGAGCACCGCGCACGGCGCAAAGCGCTCGATCGCAAGCGCCGTCGCGGCTGCGGCGTTGGCCATTCCCTGATTGGTGCGCACGATCACAGTCGGAAACCCGTCCAGCATCCCCCGCACGCACTTCCACGGCCCCAGGCCGACCGGCTCGGCATCGGCCAAGGCCCCCATCAAATACAGCGTCTCGGCGTCCATCGCGCCCGTGCATACAATTGGTTTCATCTGAATTTCCCCCATTGGCAGATCACAAAATTCTTTTTTTGATTATATCATAAATCTGTGAGATTTCCCACTTCCTCTGCCGCCAGGTGCGTGCTATACTGTTATAGTATGCAACTATTGGAGGGGTTTTTGTGTTACCTGTTGGTGTCTTTGCAAATACATTGGCCGTGGCAGCGGGCGGCATTGCCTACCGTATTCGGCTTTTCGTCCTGCCTGATCGGCATCTCGCTGGCGACTAAGATCGCCAACCTGGCGCCGGTCATCCTGTCCATGATCCTAGGCATGCTCATCGGCGAGCTTATCCGCCTGAGCGCGCACATCGAACACGGCATCCGCTCGGTGCAGCAAAAGATGCACTTGCAAGTCGGGGACACCGCCTATATGGAGCAGTTCACCACGCTGCTCATTCTATTCTGTGCCAGTGGTACGGGTATTTTCGGCGCGCTGACCGAGGGCATGAGCGGCGACAGCAGCATCCTGCTGGCCAAGACCATCCTGGACTTTTTCACCGCCCTTATCTTTGCCTCAACCATGGGACGCTTTTTGTCGGTGATCGCTGTGCCGCAGTGCGCGGTCATGCTGGTGCTGTTTGCCGGGGCGCGGCTGATCTACCCGCTCATGACCGCAGAGATGACCGCTGACTTTTCGGCGCTGGGCGGGATCATCACCATGATGGCCGGTTTCAATATCCTGCGCATCAAACAGACGCCCGTGCTCAATCTGCTGCCCGCCTTCGTCCTGTGCCCCTTTTTCAGCAAACTTTGGGGGCTGATTTTCTGATGTCGTGCTGCTCTAACATCCTGTACAAAAAATACTGAAAAAAACTGTTGACATTGCCCGGGCACTGTGATATTATAATGGAGTACCGCGTGAGAGATACACGGTACTCCCCCTATATCGCAGGGTAGAGCAGCTGGTAGCTCGTCGGGCTCATAACCCGGAGGTCGCAGGTTCAAGTCCTGTCCCTGCACCCATTAAAAAGCACTGATTCGTTTGAATCGGTGCTTTTTCTTTTATCTTTTTGCTGGGTAAGGCAGAATCGTCATCCTGTGTTGACCCCTAATCTGACCCCTTTAAAATTTTGCTTGTATGAAATTGTCGGATATGTTATACTAAAACTTGAGAGAAACATTACTTCGGGTATAAGTGGATACTCCACAAATGTCTCGTGATGGCCCGTTACGTTACATTGTGCAGTGTACCAATCCATGAATCCCGCTACAGTATTTAAAATTGAATCAAAAAATAGACATCTTGGGTGTTTATTTTTTGTACTCTTTTTTAGATACGTAGCGGGATTCTTTTGTTTTTAACGGGCAAATTCACGAGAATAGGAGAATAAAAAATGTGCACATCCACCAATGACCTGGCTCTCATCCTGAGCGCCCCCCAAGTCGCCGAATTCCTCGGAATCTCACGCAGCTTGGCATACCAGCTATTTCGGCAGAAAGACTTTCCCACCATTCAAGTTGGCCGCCGCAAGCTGGTTCGCCGAGAGGCTCTGCTGGCTTGGCTCGACGCACACACTCAGGGACACGAGGAGGTTGTAAGCAATGAAAACGAGACGGCCTGAAGGAAGCATCCGCCGCCGCGCGGATGGTCGCTATGAGGTACGGGTGCAAACCGGCATCAATTACAGCACCGGTGCACCAATCCGCAAATCCGTGTATGCCCACACCGAGGAGGAGGCCCAGCGCCTCCTCTACGGGCTGCTGGCCGATCCTGGCCAAGCCATAAAGCACGTCGGTGATGACTGCACGCTGAACGAGTGGCTAGAGTGCTGGCTGCGGACTTATGTTGCTGATCATGTCAAGCAATCGACCTTTACGAGTTACCGTACATACGTTCAAAAGCACTTCGCGCCGGTACTCGGTCAGTGTAAGCTGCGCGACTTAACTCCTCGAAAACTGCAAGAGTTTTACAATTTTAAGCAGAAATCCGAAGGATTAAGCCCAAAAACTGTCATCAACATGAACCTCTGTCTGCACAAGGCCCTCAATCAGGCTGTGAGCGAAGGACTTCTGAAGTCCAACCCAGCTTCTTCCCTCAATTTGAAACGAGGCCGCAAGCCGCAGATCACTGTCCTGACCCGTGATCAGCAGGCTCGTTTGCTGGAAGAGAGCCGGAAGCACCGGTATGGCGTATTTATCCGTCTGACACTCGCCACCGGCTTACGTATCGGTGAGGTCTGCGGTCTGCGCTGGGAAGACATCGACCTGTCCGGCGGGGTACTTTACGTCCGTCGCTCCCTTGGCCGACTCAGTAAAATGGAGGACAACCCTGTGGGAAACCGCACAGAACTCGCACTTTCCGATGTTAAAAGCGAGAATTCACGCCGCAGCATTCCCCTTCTGCGCGGAATCTGTGCCGATCTGGAAGCTTGGCGCAACGTGCAGCAGCGTGACATTGAGCGCATTGGTGCCGATATCTTTGCGCATCCCGAGATGGTGCTGACAAACGAGTTCGGCGGACTCATCGAACCGAGAACGCTGTCTGACTATTATCATGCGATTCTCAAGGCTGCCGATCTGCCCCATTTCACCTTTCATGCCTTGCGTCACACCTTCGCGACAAGGGCACTCGAGCAGGGTATGGATGCCAAGACCCTGTCCACGCTGCTCGGGCACTACTCGGTGGCGTTCACACTCGACACCTACACGCACGTGCTCGACGACCAAAAACGTTCGGAAATGGCACGTCTGGAAGCACTTTTTTCAAATTTATAATCAAATGACAGGAGAAAAGTTATGAATTTGTACGATCCGCTTGCAAAATATAACACCTCGAAGTCCGCACAGGAAAATCCCCTTGACTGTGCAGAATCTGAAACGATCTGGTCGGAACACAATCACCTCCCTGAGATTCCCTTGACCACAATGTCCGAAGAGCAGCCAGCTGTCCAGTTCGATCCAAGGGATCGTTCTGCCTACAAATCTGCGAACAAAAAGCTAAAAAAACAGAAGAAAAAGTCCAAAAAGCAGTTGAAGCGCGAGCGCAAAAAGAAGAAGCAAGCACAATATGAGGCTATGTATTGAGGCTGTTTCAAATTATGTGTAAACCTCCTGAGTGGTGTAGAATAGAAGCATCA
>ERZ1090868.914-NODE-914-length-16164-cov-7.502018_pt1 | contig 16164 bp, 16 predicted proteins | sample MGYA00478475_ERZ1090868 | MGnify/ENA primary metagenome ERZ1090868 (study PRJEB33644, sample SAMEA5815747) | chicken gut metagenome | biome: Chicken; feature: Gastrointestinal Tract; material: Caecum | place: Ireland | collected 2019-01-01 | study: A study of the...
CATTTCCTACCAGGGCTCTTTTTTGTACTGTATGCACAATCTGGAGCAGTTCACAAACGATACAAGGCTTTTTTCGTGGTGCCGCCAGCGGGAATCGAACCCGCACACTATTTCTAGCGAGGGATTTTAAGTTTCTCGGGGTGCATCCGGTGCTTGCGGCAAGATGTCGAATGAATGTGTGAAAAATAGTTGATTGACCGGAATATACCGGATTTTTCTCGGGGAAATGTTCAATTTATGAACCGAGTGAGGAATCGGTCGATCTGCACTTTTACAGCAAATTTTCGTACTTTGTTAGAAAAGTGTTAGAAGAAAAATCGATGTTTACATGACCACTTGATACTTGGTTCGCGTAGAAAATTTGGTGGCACGCAATAGACCGAGTTCGGTAAATTTGAGGACAAAGCCGCGGATGGTGGCATAGGCCGCATTGCCGAAATCCTTTTCCAGCTGCTTGGTGGAAAACGGCTGATCGGCATAGGCGGTCAGGACAAATTGCCAGAGCGCGTGTTCCTTTTCGGTGATCTTACCATTTTGCAGTGCTTGGCGGAAGGTGTCGGTGGTGACACGGTCAGGCTGTTCGCTGCGGAGCTTGTGATAGACTTCCTCTGTGAAGTAGAGCAAGAAGGGGGTCACGTCCAGTACACCGCTGATCCGGGCATTCTGTTCCACCAGTGAAAAAGCATCATAATATTTCTTGCGGCTGCGCTCGATATATTCGGAGAGCGGAACAAACAGGGCAGAGGAGTAGCCCTGCTGTACCAGATACCATAAATGAAGCAGACGCGCCATGCGCCCGTTGCCATCAAAATATGGATGCAGGTAGGCGAGGTAAAAGTGGATCAAAGCAGCCTTCCAAAGATCATTGATCGAAGAGTCCTGCTGTATGAACGCAACCAGCTGCTCCATATAGCCGGCGAGCTTATTCCAAGGCAGGCCGGTGTGTTCCAGCTTGTCACCGACAATATAGACATGATCGTGACGGTATCGCTGTCCGGGTAAGAGCTGATCTTCTTCAGGCAGAAATGCGCCGATGACCATCTGATAGAGCTGGTAAATGGTCTCTTCATTGATTTTGTTGCTGGGATCGGCGATAAACTCCAAGCCACGCTTCATACCATAAATGCGCTGTTCCCGTTCGTTGGTCGGCGCATATCCGGATAAAATCCTGCGCACGCTGCTGCGAGAGGTGTCAATCTGCTCGATGGTAAAGGTCGATAAGATTTCACGTTCCATCGCCTGTGTGCCGTACAGCTGTGCACTGTTTTGCGGTGTGAGTAAGATTTTTGCGGCGGATAACCGCAACTGTGCAGCATTTTCCAGATAAACGACCGGATTGCCGTGGAAATCGTAAAGCGGCAGCGATCGATAGAAACCGTCTTGCAAGAGCGCAATGAATTCCGAAAGATCGGCTTGCGGATACTTGTATTTTAACTTTTTCAGATGAACCAGCATCGGGTCGGAAAGCATTTTTGCAAACAGTGCGGCATCCATCCAAATCACCTCTGATGTAAAACAGTATCAGTTTATATCAGTATACCCCAAAGCGGGGAAATAGGCAAGGGGGATGATTATTCCAGCGCCGCCCGAATGAATGCTTCGAGCGCGGCGAGCGGGATACGATACTCCCGCCCGACCTTGAGAGCGGCCAGCTCGCCGCTCTGGATCATACGCCGCACCTGCACCCGACTGGTCTGGAGCAGCGCGGCAACTTCCTTGACGCTCAGCAAGCGATTCATGCCCACGGATCGTCCTCCCATGCATTCGTAGTCTGATTGCGCCCTTCGTGGTATAACAGATTGTGCAAGCGGCAGATATCGTATTTTACGAATCCGTATGCACCAATCTCATTTTGACGGGGTTGTACATTGTACTTTTCACATGCAGCTTTCAGCTCACTTTTGCTCATCTCAAAGAGTTCACAAGTGCCTTTGATGGTATAAAACTCTTCCAACTGTTTGTAATTGATGTACGGTACAGACATAAGATTACCTCCTGATAACGTGATTTAAGATCCTGCAAAGCGGTGTTCTCAGTACACGCTATTTGCAGTCACTTTATATCACTGTTATCTATTTGAATTTATAATTTGTTGCGATTTCTGCAAAAATCCTAGTGTGATTGCGCGATTATTTCATTTTCTGGTACAGAATCACAACCTCACCTTCCGAAATCATCCGAAGCAAGGACACCGGTCCGGGAATCTGCTGAGCGCAGAAGTTCTTCCATAACGGAATCGGGCTGAAACCCAGTCTATGTACCTTGCGAAGCAGATCGTCTACCGTAAAGCCTTCGGATGCCATTTCTTCCAATACCTGATCGACCGACTGCTTGCGCTGCATTCTATGGGTAAGCTCCAACATTGCCTGCTTGATCGCATCCTCATATTTCGAGCCTGTAATCCGCTTCTCAATCTCCTCGATCTGACAGAACTGAACATCAGCAAAGCACTGCTCGAAGTGCTTACAGATACGTTTTTCGCTTTTCTGCATCAAGTGCCATAATAATTCACTCGGATTATCGGTAGCCAGCTTCTTTTCCAACCCACGCAGCACAGAACGCTGATACTGTACCTCAAATCGCAAAACACCCTCGGGTAAATCCTCATAATCGACCTGTAAGCCTTGCTCGGTTACCTGATAGGTCTTATCGTAAATGACCAAGCTATGGGTACCGCATTGAAACTTGATGTAATGCTTGTTGTACTTGTTCGCCTTCTTCCTGTCCTTTTCTTTGCGGGACACGCGCTTGTACTTTGGCGGCGTGGGCAGCTTTCGCAATACGCGCACAACCTCGCGGAAGATCTTCTTATGATCACAGCACATATTGACGCATAAGTCGACTCGACTCAGATAATAGTCATCCAGCTGGTCATTGAATGCTGATCGCTTCAGAAGTGCATGAAATGCCGCTTGCAGCTCGGTGATACTGGACTTTTCAGGCGGAAAAATACCGATGTAGGATGCATTTGGATCGATGACCTTACGTGGATTGACCACCATGCGTACATAATAGCCACGACTGTTCTCCTGATCGGGTGCGTGCTCCAATGTGATACGCAGACCATACTTTTCATACAGTGATACTCGATATACACCTTTCGACTCTTTGTAAACACAACCCTTGGAAGAAACCTGATTCTGATCGTACAGTTTTCCTTTGCAGTAATTCCATTCACTCTTTGTCAGTTTTCTGGATATTTCGAACGTATGGATGGAGAATCCGTCTGCTTCTAACTCAAAACGTGCTTTTCTTGTCACAATCTTACGCATATCAAACAGTCCTTTTCTGCTAAAATATTGTTTATTGAACTGTCCGATCTTTGTGTAAAAAAATACCCCCTTATTTCTGTACTGTAACATAGCAATAAGAAGGTATATGAGGATTTTTATGTACTTTTATGTGTGGATTTGTTGGGAATACAATAGGGAGTTGATGCTAGGTTGTTTATGGGCAAGATAGTATAACCTGTCCAATGCAAAAGTGGAAAAGCAGCTTTTGATCTAATTGATTGTAGTCATACAGAACACAATCGGAACGTAATAAGCTGATCCAACGGAATAGAGCTCAAATCGGAAATCCGCTTGCGGTTTACGAGCATCTCCATCTCATAGAACCTGACATAACGCTCCATTTTTTCGACGATCGAGGCAGTTCTTCTTTTGAGGTGATACTTTGCTAACATCTGGCGCATACTCTTTCGAACATACTTTGTCTTGCGAAAGAAAGCCATATCCAGATACATCTCTTTGAACACGATATCCACTTCATCAAGATCTCGCCAATAGTCTTCGACCTCAATCTGTGTTCCATTGTTCTCCGCAGCCTTAACGATATCCGCAAAATCGTAATCGAGCTGCTCTTTGTCATTGAGATAATGCATCCAGTACTGCGTATCCTGTAAAAAGCGCCTCTTGTTGGACTGATACTTCCACTCCAAAAATCTTCGTTCACTCCGCCAGAAATCCAATAAAAATTGGCATTCTTCACGAATTCCCAGATTTTTTTTGCAGAGAATGACGGCCATATCCAATGCCGAATACGAAAGCTGTCCCATCAGCGATCTCCCTTTTTGCCGTTGCATCTTGGGCACAGGATTTGCAGATTTTCGGGTACGCTTTTGCCGCCCTGATTTCTGGGTTTGATATGATCGACCTGGAAATGACTCCTATTGGGACTCTCTTTGCCGCACAGGGTGCATCGGTAAGTACCTCGTTCGGTCTTTGCCTTTTCAAATGCTCCATCCCGCAGCTGCTTTTCATAATTCGGATCAATTTGTCCAATCTCATGAAGAGACATATCTTCCAATTCTCGCATACTGTAACGCACATTATCCTCGTCCGCATAGAGATCAGGATCGGCCAGCTTAGAAATTGCAATATCCAATTCACGGATAAAATACAGCTTACGGCCAAAGAAGAGCCGCAGCAAATTATCATCGTTCTGCTCCCAGAGCTGATCAATGTATTCTTTGCGTTTTCTGGGTCCCAAGTCCAAATCCCACAAATGCTGTGCGATCTGTCCTACATCCAAGCGATTACGATCGAGCTCGTCAAAGGTATAGAACGGTGGGGCTGCATCATATTGCGCATAGTACCGCAGCAGATTTTCAATATCCTGCCGTGCATAGGGCGGGATCATTTCACCACAGAAAAAGGTATCCCGGCACCGCTGCTCCATCTGATGAAGAACGTCATCGGTCAAATATTCCTGATCCCGTACGCCAAAGCTATCGAACAAGGCCGGTAACTCCTCCAGCATCTCCCGATATGCACTGGCTGTGCTGTCGTAAACCATAACCTGACAAGAAAGATCCATGCTTTCCTGCTCTCCGTTATCGACCAGATACGTAAAAGCATACATACCAATCGGAATACGCTGCTGGAAGGGTACTTTTTCCAGTGCAGTCGTATCAATCGTTTGATCCAAAATAGAAGCGAACTCTTCAATCTTGGATATGGCAATTAGGCGTACCTCTCGCTGGATACGTTCACTCGGATCATCACTGAACGTATTGTCCCCACTGAACAGACTTTCCGGATTGACCCACGCAATATGCTCGTCCCAGTCATCGATAAACGACACAATATAGGCCGTATCGGTGCCTCCGGCTGCCGAGCCTCGCAGCGCTCGACCGACCATCTGTGTCATCAAAATCGTGGAAACCGTTGGTCTTGCCAGAAATACGGTTTTGGTCTTGGGCAAGTCGACACCTTCGGTCAAGATGTTCACATTGATCAGCACATCAAGGTCTCCCCGGCGAAACGCTTCCAGATTGCGCTGGTTTTCTTCTCTGCTGATGCCGACGCCAGTGATCCCATCCCGAATTGCCGACACAATATAAGCCGAACGGACACCGCTGTCCGCAAAGAGTTTATTGAGTGCGATTGCATGGTCGATGTTGACGGCGAATACGATGGTCTGACCATACTCCTTTCGCTTCTTCTTGTAAGTATCGACAATCAACCGATTGCGCACGGCATTCTTCGCCATCTGCTGTGCAATATCATCCGGCAGAGTATCCAGATGGCGAATACTCTCCCAAGCTGCAAGGCCAAGGGACTCCCCATAATGCGCTTCGGTGTAATAGCTTTCAAAAATTGGTTTGGACAGAATCTGACGGTTAATCAGGTCTTTTAAGCCGATCTGGTAGGTAATACCGAGCTGTCCCCGCTTAACCTGCTCATCCTGTACACCGTCCTGAAAGATTTTAGCCAGCAGTCCCTGCTCGGCTTCTGCGGTACGAAACGGAGTTGCCGTCAAGCCGATCAACTTCACATTGGGCACATGCTTCTGCACATAGGCAATTACCTTGCGATAAGTCTTTGCCGTAGCGTGGTGCGCCTCGTCGATGACCAGATAGACCTCATTTTGTCTTTTCAGCCATGCATCCAGACAACTCAAATTGCGTCCAATGCTATCCTTACCGACGATCAGCAGATCATCTTCCGGTGTAATATCGATTGCTCGATCATGTTCGGTCGCACCTGAGATAATCCGATAATGGAAAGAAGAAATATGCGGCATGGTCTCCGCATAGGCGTATTGCTGGAAAGACTGCGCAGCCTGATCCAGTAACATCTGCCTGTGAGCAATCCACAAAATCTTTTTCTTTCGATCAATGGCATTTTTGAGCAGCCAAAGCGCAGCTGTATAGGTCTTGCCGCCACCGGTCGGCAGCACGATCAATGTGCTGTAATTCTTTTCCCGATTGATCAGGTCAAGATTGTGCATTGCTGTACACTGATGCTCATACGGTATGCGGGTATTTGCGCCCTTCTTCGGCAAAACCTCACCGCTGGATTTGTTCTGCACCTGTTTTCCCATATTTTCCCCATCTTTCTACAACTATACTCTTATTTTTCATTCTCCGTTCATTTTAGATAGAACTTTTTAATATCTTGTGCTACATCCCCTGCAGTAAGTACAGGAGAAGGGAGTATTTGCACAAGTGCACTTTTCGATGCGTTGCTTCGCTCGGGTGTAAGCTCAAAATTTTCTATGGTAGGCCATGCAGCTTCCCGAGCAGAACAGCATCCCAGCATAACCTCAAAATGCTGAATTTTCTGACCGTCATTTTCTTGATATTCTTGTTCTTTCGGTATATACAGCAGCACCCGCACTTCTTCTTCATCTGCATATCGGGGTTCTTTGAAGACATATTGCAGGGTATTCAAGATTCCCCCGATCACTACTCGGGCTTCGGGATCAGAGATGCCTCCTTTTTTCCAGCAATCATACACCGTTAAGATCAGGGTTTCCATGTAACTTTTCTTCAAGGCATCCTTATATACAACTGGAATCACCTGAAATTCTACATTTTGACTGCGGTTCAGCATGGTTTTGCCATCATCTGCTGTATAAACAATAGCCGCCTGGTCCAAATCCATTTTGCGAAATCCTAAGCTATATCCCTCGTGCTTCTCATTTTTGATGTACGTTTGCCACATATAATCGCTATTCGAATTTCGACTAAAACAGCAAAGATAAACGGCTCGATTGAGATAAGCTGCCAATCCCAGACAATGGAGCTTCTCGTCCGGATCAGGCTGAAAAAATAAATTTTCACCAACAGCCTTTATCCCGATTGCAAGATTACGAAACTGTTGATTGATTTTCGCTTTTTTCAAAAGCTCTTCACAAGCAGACTTGTAGATGCTCCGTGTGACTTCTCCTTCGCTCGAATCGTTCATATCCTCCGCAGCAGAAAACCACAGCACAATTCCGTTTGCCCTCAAAATTTTGGGTAGATTTTCGCTCGCAGTATAATGCGTCAGGATAGAATTACTGCCGAAGGAGTGTTTTTCGTCGGCATAGGCATCCTTCACTATACGATCAATTAGATTCCGTTCCAGTCCGACTAAATTTTCACATTCAAACAACATTTATCTATCTCCAATCATCGTTTTCCTGTGCTCTCTCTAAGCGCCCTCACTTCAGCCGCTCGCACAGCGGCAGCAGCTGTTCCAGTTTTTCGACGATGCGTTTTTGCTCGGCAAGGGGTGGGAGAGGAAACATAAAACGCTTTAATTTCTCCGCATTGATATTGGACTGGCCAATTGCATCGCTACGAACTGCTTGACAATAGCTCCAATAAAATTGTGATTGCATCACATAATTAAGATAGTCGCTATTCATGTAAAGTGGAGTTATACGCACCAAATATCCAGCGTAAATTGCAGGAATTTCTCCCTTGTAAATAGCAGTTTTACCAACTAACTCTTTACTGTTAGTTCTGTTGAAAAGTAGGTCATCATACTTCAGCGGGTATTTCTCGATTTCCGCTTCATCCGATGTATAGACTAATTTATCAAGTATCAGCTTTCCATTCTGAATATTACCCATTCTCAATACTGCTACTTTGCCTGATGTTGCGGATTTCTGAGAGGAACCATATTGAATGTTTGTGCAAACATTACCAACGGATACCCACTTCCAACTCTCCGGAATATCAAAGGGCTTTTCGTCGTCGGTGATTTCGGGCAGCGGCTTTTCCTTTTTGATTTTCTTCTCCGCAATCAGCCGCTGTTTTTCCTCCTGAATCTGGGCAAAGAGCTCCTCTGCGGTACCTTCTTCGGGTCGCTGTTCTACCAGCTTACCCTGAATGGCCAGCTGCAAAATGCTGTTTTTCAGTTCCTGTGGGGTCATTCGGGCTTCCCTCCCAGCAAGTTGGTAATCTGCTCCAGTACCCGGTCGATTTTCGCATTGAGCGATGCTCTCTGCTCCTCGTACCGCTGAATCAAGTCCATGGGAGCAAGGATTTCTTCTTCCTCATGCGGATAGCCGCACTGGTCAAGGTTGTAGCCCAGTTCCTCAGTGAGCTGCTGGGCGGTGAACTTCTTCGCCTTATCAAAGCCGTCCTCGTTGATCTCCTCACGGTTGTCCCACCAGTCCATAACAGGCTGGAAGTGTTCGAGCTTCATCGGCTTGGTCTTGGAGAAATGCTTATAGCCCTCCGGCATATCCAGACGATAAAACCATATTTCCTCGGTGGGATGGGTGTTGTCAAAAAACAGGATATTGGTGGTAATGGAAGTATAGGGCGAGAATACGCTGCCCGGCATACGAATGACCGTATGCAGATTAAACTCCCGCAGCAGCTTCTTTTTTATGTTCACCTTGGCATTATCGGTGCCGAACAGAAAACCGTCCGGCAGAATGACCGCCGCACGACCATCTTTTTTCAGTCGGTACATGATGACTGACATGAACAGGTCGGCAGTCTCACTGCTGGCCAGATCGTTCGGGAAATGGTTCTTGACATCTGCCTTTTCAGACCCACCGTAAGGCGGATTCATCAAAATGACATGAAAGCGGTCTTCTTCTGTGTAGTCCAGCACATCCCGCAGCAGCGTGTTGTCATGATACACTCTCGGCACATCCAGATCGTGCAGCAGCATGTTGGTCACGCAAAGCATGTACGGAAACTGCTTTTTCTCGATACCGTAAATCGAATTGCTGTACTTTTCTTCATCCTCGGTGGTCTTGACCTTCTTTTTCAGTTCCTTGAGCCAGCTGGTCAAAAATCCACCCGTACCGCAGGCAAAATCCGTTGCCATACCGAAATTGATACAATGTAACGATGCACCGGATACCCCCTTAACGATGAACACGCCACCCCTTTAACGATAGTGAACCGGTGCAGAAATGCAGATGATAACTTTTAATAAAATTAATGAGATATTCGAAAGTCAAGTCGCCCCTTTTATTGCTTACATAAATTAGGCATGTATCTACGCCTACCATCGGTAAAGATACTTCAACGCAGTATGGCACAGATATTTCTTTCTACGCTTTGAGCAAAATGCGATTTCGCTCATATTCGATGATACCGTCCTTCTGCATTTTGGACAGCTCATTGCACATAGTACTGCGATCAACATTCAGATAGTCCGCCAACTGCTGGCGGTTGTAAGGAATTAAGAAGGAATTGCTCCCGGCGCGTTTGGCACATTCCGAAAAATAAGACATCAACCGACCCCGAATGAATTTTGAGCTGGTATGCTGGATTCTTTGGGAAAGCTGAAGGCTTTTGTGAGCGCAGATGGTCAGCAGATTTCGGACAAGTCTTATGTGAAATGGACAGGCATTGGTACAAGTAGCAAGGACGCGGCCCACATTCATAAACAGTACAGATGTATCCTCAACGGCAGATACGGTCACCAGCATTGGTTGCCCTGGAATGCAGGCATATACCTCAGCGAATACGGAACCGGGTGCAACATTCCCCAAAATACTGGTATTGCCCCAAATATCATTGCAGGAGATCACCGCCATGCCGGACAGTACGATTCCAATATTTTCTGTGATGCTTCCCTCTGAAAGGATCACCTCTCCTTTTTGAAAGCTGCGCTCTACAGCATTCAGGCAGCCCAAAAGAGATGTGATCTCCGCTTCGTCCAACCCTCGAAAAAGTTGCGAATTGATTAAATTCATATTTTTTCACCCATTGTTGTTATAGCAACAGACTTTCATTTTTCATTATAGTATACTGAGTCCAGAAACGCAAGAGAAAGGATGAAGCGAACATGATTCGGAAGATTATCCAGATAGAAGAAGAAAAGTGCAATGGCTGCGGAGCCTGCGCCGAAGCCTGCCATGAAGGTGCGATCGGCATGGTAAACGGGAAGGCAAAGCTCCTGCGGGACGATTATTGCGACGGCTTGGGTGACTGTCTACCCACCTGCCCGACCGGCGCCATTTCCTTTGTGGAACGGGAAGCCGCTGCTTATGATGAAAAGGCTGTACAGGAAAATATGAGAAAAAAGAATGGACAGAAATCTCTCTCTGCCGGCGCTCATGGTGGCTGTCCCGGCAGCCGGATGCAGAGAATCCAGCACTCACAGGAATCTGCCCCTTCTGCACCGGCGGGGGCTGAATCGCAGCTGGGGCAGTGGCCCTGCCAAATCAAGCTGGTTCCCGTCAATGCCCCCTATTTTGACGGAGCCAAGCTGCTGATTGCGGCGGATTGCAGCGCATACGCCTATGCCAGAATGCACGAAGATTTTATGCGCGGGAAGATCACGCTGATCGGCTGTCCTAAGCTGGACAGCGTGGATTACAGCGAAAAGCTGACACAGATTATTCAAAACAACAATATCCAGAGTGTGACCATTGTGCGGATGGAAGTCCCCTGCTGCGGCGGACTGGAATCAGCCGCTAAAAAAGCATTGCAGGCAAGTGGAAAATTCATTCCCTGGCAGGTGGTCACCATCTCGATTGATGGAAAGATTTTGGAATAACTGCTGATTCGGGGCTTCTGTTCGAGGAATAGCTCCGACAGCAAAATCCAGACTACAATACAGGAGGGAACCATTATGAGCAAAAAAATGAAAAATATTGCGCAAGCCGAGGTTTTGACGCTGAAAGAGCAAATCTCCTATCAGGAGGGGCAGGTTGTCAGCAAGACGCTGGCGCAAAACCCGGCGGTAAGCATCACCCTGTTCTCCTTCGCAAAAGGTGAGGAGATCAGCACCCATGAATCAGGAGGCGATGCCTTCGTAACCTGTCTGGACGGCGTTGGAAAAATCACCATTGACGGCACAGAATATTTGCTGCATGAAGGGGAATCCATCGTCATGCCAGCCGGGCACCCTCATGCGGTATATGGACAGGAAGCGTTCAAGATGCTTTTGGTCGTTGTATTTTAAGCAAGAAATGAAAGTGTAGGGATTTGGTGATGAAACCAAAAATAAAAATTAGTCTGATTGAGCAAAAAGGTCACATGGGTTGCCATCGCGGTCATCAAATCGGCGACACATTTGACTTTGATACGGAAAGAGGAAATCTATGCCCCATGGCGATGCATGTCGCATTTCCTTATATAGACATTCTGCGCTATGGGGGTAAGTTGCCGGGCCAACCGGATGGCTCTGCTGTCTTTTGCTGCCCGGATGTAGATGTAATCAATGTTTTTAAGATTGAAATTGAGGATAAAACAAAATAAAACAAGTCCTCATTTCTCAAATAACATTATAATTTTCATTATGGAGGTAAATAAATATGGAACAAAAAATGTTTTGCTATCAGTGTCAGGAAACTGCCGGGTGCAAGGGCTGCACCATGTCCGGCGTGTGTGGGAAGAAGCCCGATGTGGCGGCCATGCAGGATCTGCTGGTTTATGTCACAAAGGGGATCTCGGCTGTAACCACTGTACTGCGTCAGGAAGGCAAACAGGTATCTGCGGAAATCAACCGTCTGGTCACCCTAAACCTGTTTACCACTATCACCAACGCGAATTTTGACAAAGAGAGTATTGAGGCGAGAATCCGCGCCACGCTGACGGAAAAGGAAGCCCTGCTGGCGCAGGTCGCAGATCCTTCCGCCCTGCCCGAAGCCGCAAAATGGGATGGCTCCGGCGACTGGGAGGAAAAGGCGCAAACAGTCGGCGTACTCTCCACCAAAGACGAGGATATCCGCTCTCTGCGGGAGCTGATTACCTACGGTTTGAAGGGCCTGTCCGCCTACTCGAAGCACGCAAATGCGCTGCTCAAGGATGACAGTGAGGTGGACGCCTTCCTTCAGCGGGCTCTGGCGGCTACGCTGGACGACAACCTTAGCGTGGAGGATCTGATCGCCCTGACGATGGAAACCGGAAAGCACGGCGTTTCCGGCATGGCTCTGCTGGACAAGGCCAACACGGAAGCCTATGGAAATCCCGAAATCACAAAGGTGAACATTGGCGTAGGGAAAAATCCCGGTATTCTGGTTTCCGGTCACGACCTGCGGGATCTGGAAATGCTGCTGGAGCAGACACAGGGAACCGGCGTGGATGTTTATACCCATTCCGAGATGCTCCCCGCCCACTATTACCCGGCATTCAAAAAATATCCCAACTTTATCGGCAACTACGGCAATGCGTGGTGGAAGCAGAAGGAGGAATTTGAATCCTTCAACGGCCCCATCCTGATGACGACCAACTGCATCGTGCCGCCCAAGGACAGTTACAAGGACAGACTCTATACCACCGGCGCGGCTGGGTATCCGGGCTGTACCCATATCCCGGGAGAAATCGGGGAGCAGAAGGATTTTTCCGCTATCATTGAACATGCAAAAAGATGCACTGCACCTACTGAAATTGAAACAGGAGAACTCATTGGCGGATTTGCACACGCTCAGGTCTTGGCTCTGGCGGATCAGGTCGTTGAGGCGGTAAAAAGCGGCGCAATCAAAAAGTTCGTTGTGATGGCGGGCTGTGATGGCCGTGCCAAGAGCCGGGAATACTATACCGAATTTGCCAAGGTGCTGCCGAAGGATGCCGTGATCCTGACAGCCGGGTGCGCGAAATATAAGTATAACAAGCTGCCTTTGGGCGACATCAATGGCATTCCCCGTGTCCTGGACGCTGGGCAGTGCAACGACTCGTATTCTCTGGCCGTTATCGCATTGAAGCTTAAGGAAGTTTTCGGCCTTGACGATATCAACGACCTGCCCATCGTCTACAATATCGCATGGTATGAGCAGAAGGCAGTCATCGTCCTGCTGGCGCTTCTGTATCTTGGCGTGAAGAATATCCATCTCGGCCCCACCCTTCCGGCATTCTTAAGTCCTAATGTGGCGAAGGTTCTGGTTGAGAACTTCGGTATTGCGGGAATTGGCACCGTGGAAGATGATATGAAGCTGTTCTTTGGCGCGGAGTATTGAGCGAATAATTAGCTTTAAGGAACAGATGGCTCCTCTCTTTTCCGATGAGGAGCCATCTGCTTCTTAAATATTTAAGTCTTTGAATTTTATCGGCAAGTTAGTAAACCACCTTTTTAACTTCATTTCAACTGTCAAATTGCTTTCGTATCGGCTTAATCCGCTTGTTCATAGCCGTTTCGCCTTCATTGCATTCTTATTGTATTTAGGCAGGTAAGTAAGATTTATCGCATTAACTGCAGTTTTATCTCTGTCTCATCCTTAAAGGTTACACAGATGTCCTTCTCGCTGTTCACCGTTACGAAATCCACCAGGCTCGACCATAGCCGCTCGTCAAATTCTGTAACCGGCTCCTGCGTCTCCACCGTGTGGAGAAACTGCTCCAGCAGCTTCTTCCGGTCGGCTTTATCGGCAATCGCCTGGGTAACTTCATCAAACTGCGCCTTGACCGCTTCATACCGGCTCACCAGCCCGTTGTAACGCTCCGAATATTCATCCTGGTCGAGAGCCGTCCGGGCGTTCTCCGCCACGCACCGCTCCACCAGCCCCACGACAACCTCCAGTTCTTCCTTCAGTTCCGCCTGACGCTTTTCCAGTTCCGCGCTGCCACACAGCACGGCGATAACCGCCCGTACATTGGCACCCAGCTCGTCCTTTTCCGAGAGCAGGATGTTGACCGCACGGACGAAAGCGTCCTTGACCTGTTCCTCCGTGACATGGGGCGTGCCGCATGGCTTTCCGCCTTTGTATTTGTGATTGCACTGGTAGATGACCCGGCGGTATTTATCTGTGGAGTGCCAGACCTTGGAGCCGTACCAGCACCCGCACTCGCCGCACTTAATTTTGGAAGAGAACATACTCACGCCGCTGTAGCGGTGCTTATCCTTCATCCGCCGCGCCATCTCCGCCTGGACATAGTCGAAGGTGGCAGGATCGATGATGGCTTCGTGGTTGCCCTCCACATAATACTGCGGCACCTCGCCCTCGTTTTTCTTTGTCTTCTTCTGGAGAAAGTCCACTGTGAACTCCTTTTGCAGGAGGGCGTCGCCTTTGTACTTCTCATTGGTAAGGATACTGCGGACGGTGCTCTGGCTCCAGACTGCCTTGCCGCTGGGAGTCGGAAGTTTCCGCCCCGTCAGTTCCTTGGCGATGGCGTGGCAGTCATGCCGATCTGCGTAGCACTGGAAAAATATTCGAGAATTCTTCTCCAGCGGCTCTCCTCTTTTGCAGAACCTCTGTGACACTCGTCTACGATAATCAGATCAAAGAAGTCCGGCAGGAACAAATCTCTGAAATGTTCCTTGTCATCATCGCCCACAAGCTGCTGATACAAGGAAAAATAGACCTCGTGTGAAGTAATCGTACTCCGGTCATCTTTCGCTACATTGATTTTGTGAATCACTTTTTCCAGCGGTGCAAAATCCTGCTGGATTGACTGATCGACCAGCAGATTTCGGTCAGCAAGATACAGAATTTTTCGCTTCATACCGCTCCTAAGCAAGCGATAGACGATTTGAAACGCCGTATAGGTTTTACCGGTTCCGGTCGCCATTACCAACAGCAGGCGCTGCTGGCCTCGTGCGATTGCGTCCACGGTACGATTGATGGCAATACGCTGATAATAGCGTGGTGTATTAACATTCTGACCAGAATAGTAGGGTTGACGCATAACCTTTTCCTGCGCAAGAGTAAGTCCTTGCCCCTGATTACATCCAGCTTTATACCGACAAATCAGCTCCTCTTCTGTCGGGAACTCGTCCATTCCAAATTCACGCTCTTCACCGGTGATGAAGTCATGCTCAACGAATCCATCTCCATTTGAGCTGTACGCAAAGGGCAGATCCAACTTGCAGGCATAGTCCATTGCCTGCTGCAAGCCATCGGAAACTTTGTGGTTATTATCTTTTGCCTCCACGATTGCAATAGGGTTGTTATCACTCAAGTACAGCATATAATCTGCTCGCTGTGCTTTCTTTCGGTAAACCAAATTGCCTCTTAAACTGATTTTACCATCGGTAAACCGCACCTTGGTTTCCATCGTGATCTTATCTTTCCAGCCTTTGGCCTGGAGGGCAGGGGTAATATAATTGAGTTTAATGTCTTCTTCCGACATTTGCTTTTTGGGCAGTATCATGCTAACCAAATCCCCCTTCACAGCACACGCTATTCGTCTGCTTTTCTGTATTGAGTCGATTCTACAATTTCACAAAATCTGCACTTTAATTTTACCACAGCCTATACCATTGCTCAATGTATTTCAATTAATAACACATTTTCCATTGTATGCACGCTTTCATGAGAAACACGCAACGGTTATTTATTAAGCAAACTTCAAAATCGAAGAGTCAATCTAATTATGATATTCCTCCAATTTGAAATACATATTATGAAGATGACTCCAAAGGATATTCTTTTGGAGTCTATTCTTATATAGAAGCAGCTGATCCCAATGAAATCCTGTTATATCACCCGCGGCATTCAGACCACTGTTCCGCCTTGGCTACAAACGCTTTTGTGATACACGAGAGACAGTATGGAAGTGCCTGAGCGGGATCACCTGCAGATTTTCCGGTTAAGGATGATTTTCAGCAACGCACCAAAGACAAAATGTGGGAACTTGTCAAAAAAACGAGCAGCTGTGGTTCGTTCACAGCTGCTCGTCAGAAAATGGGATTGAATAAAAAGTCGTTTATTCAGTTGTTGGGGAAGTTTAAGAAAATAAAAAGCGGTCCGATTACTCTGTCACAAAAGGCTGAAATCGACGTTCTCTCCACCGGATATCAAAACGGTGTATGATCGGTCCACAATTCGCACTGCGTCGACCGTCTGTATGGCATCTTCCATTCCTTCAGGCAGGTACTTGTGCCGTTTAAGCAGACGTTTTATCAATCAACGCATCAAGGCGCCTATGACCAGCGTATTCACTGATGATAAGAGCATATAAAAAGAGAGACCGGCCCGAAGGTCAGTCTGAACAGGTCCAGTAAAAATGGACAGTGACAAAAGACCCCCTGATGTAGGAAA
>ERZ1090868.921-NODE-921-length-16084-cov-193.531724_pt1 | contig 16084 bp, 17 predicted proteins | sample MGYA00478475_ERZ1090868 | MGnify/ENA primary metagenome ERZ1090868 (study PRJEB33644, sample SAMEA5815747) | chicken gut metagenome | biome: Chicken; feature: Gastrointestinal Tract; material: Caecum | place: Ireland | collected 2019-01-01 | study: A study of...
AATGGACTTTTTTTAATATTTGAACGAAGTGTTCAATTTGATTTTACAATCCGCCGATTTAATAAAATTTGAATTAGTAATTCTCCATCATTAAGTCGGGCGCATCATATCCTTCTTCTTCCGCAAACATCTTGTATGCTTCTCCAATCATTCTATTGGGAATACCATATGCTTTTACGAAAGATAATGGGTCATAAAAATTATCTTCTTGGGCGCATGAATACTTGTAGAGAAGATGCAAAGAATATATATCTGCATCTTTTTCTTCTTCAATCTGCGTTCCATAAGCAATACAACAAAGCTGCTTCGTATTAGGTCCACCGAGCATAACATGTCCTATCTCATGACCTATTGTAAATGGAACTTCATCTTGATTATGCCAGTTCATATTTATAGCAATTTCACGTTTCCATTTCCAAGCAAGAGAAGGATACCGTGGGTTAGTCTTATAGAAAACATAGCCAATATCATTATCAAAAGCATAATTAAACAGATAAGTAATTAATCTATTCTTTCTCTCACTGTTGTCCACGATCATTTTTACGGGCACGCCTTTCTCTAATGTCCTTTTCCATCAGTTCTCGAACCATATTCAAATATTCTTCGGGAACATGATAACCATGATATGAATAAGGAACTTCATGATCCAAAGCAACTGTTTCTTTCTGGTGCGGATTAGGGTCATCGGTTCTTCCGCTTAAATAATCTGTAGAAGTATGTAAGACCTTAGCAACGGCACTTAAAGCTAATGAACCAGGCTTCCTGTCTTTCCAATTATAAATAGTTCTTTTTCCTAGTCCAGCTTTATCGTTAACTTCTAGCAAGGTTAATTTATTTTTTTTAGCTAATTCCTTAGTACGTTCAAACTCAATCATATCAAGGGTTTCTCCACTTTTTCACTAAGTAAACAATATGCTTTTACGTATTTTTATCTTGACTAAGTTCGTAGATAAGCATATTATATAAATCGTCAACAAGTTGTGATTCAACTAATCACCATAAATCTTATTTAGCAGTGAGGATTATGGCATTAGCAATATTTTTATACACTAATTGTAGTATATAAGCATACTATTTTCAATAGTTAATATGCTTATGCATAGAAATATTTCAATAACTTGCTGGCAACTCACAGAGGTGATGTCCAATGGACATTTAGCCCATCCTCTAAATAGAGAGGTAGGTGAAAGTAATGGATATCCATGATTATGTTGAACTGACAACCCTCGCGTTGTGGTTCATCAGCATTATAGGTATCGGCATTCTAAGTCGTGTTCACTTTAAAAACAAAAGGCTGGAACAATTTCGCATTACTGCTGATGATCTGATGAAAAATTACGTTGGTTTGTACAACAAAGAAAGCTTAGCCAGCGACCAAAAAATCAATCGGATTGTCAATGCAGTAGTCGACGGACTAGAAGCCAAAGGTTTTAAGGTGGAAGACCAAGATGTGAAGGATATTTTTGCGAAGGTCGCAAAAATTATTAATGAAAATTCTTCCAAATAGGAAGATAGAAAATTTTTTGGAGGTTTTATTATGAGACAGGCATTTAACATTTCAGCAAGTCACACAGCTGACTTAAACACAGGCTACATGGCAGTAGCACAAAAAGGTAATGTAGGTTCTAAGTATATTTACGCAGAGCAATTACGTAATGATCAACATGAAATTCATGTTTTACGTGGTTATGCAGGTAATGTAACTACTCCAGTAGTTACAATGTATGGTAGTGCAGGTGGTCACACCCAAACCTGGGAATATTCAGGTAGATCAGGGAAATGGTTTGTAGGTACAAAGCCAGGTCCTAAGTGGGATAAGCAAATTGCCCGAGTTGATATTAATCCTCTAGGTAAAGTATTCTACTCAAACACTGATTTGCCACGTTTAGCATATTTGAACCGTGCAGGAAATTACAATTTTGCAGGTACTGAATTAGATCGTGCAGAAGCTGCAGTATCACCAGATTATTCTAAGTTCTTGTTAGCTACTGTAGATAAATCAGGGAACGGCTACTTTACTATTTACGATAATAACGTAATTAACGATCAACTTGATAGTGTTGAATACAGTAATGGTTATGTAAACTTAGATGGTGTATCTTACTTAGAAAGTTTCATGGTACCTAATTTTGTAGGTGTTGTGACCTCAATCCAAGGTTATGATCTTGATAATGCAGGTAACATTTATGTTTCTAGTCAATTGGCTCCAGATACGCTTGGCGGACATTATCATAAAAAGAATATCTATAAAATTCCAACCTTCGCTAGAACTGACACTGATAATTGGTTGCAAATTAACTTAACCGATAATGCAGGACCGATCAACATTTATGGTCAAGGTATGCATACTGAACTTGAAGGTATTCAAATCCTTAATGAAAATCACGGTTACTTAACAGTCGCATATCACAAGACGGTTAATGGCAAGAACAAGACAGTTTCAAACAAGATCTATGAAGTAAGTTGGAATGAATAAGTACTAAAAGGGATTGAATCATGTGATTCAATCCCTTTTTTGTTGCTTTAAATCTTATAAAGAAAGATAATTGAAGTGTTGGAGATGAAAATACGAGGATGATTAAAATGAAGAAAAATAAATTTATCTTAGCTTCAGTTGCAACTTTAATGGCTGTAAGTCCAATGCTTTCATTCAGCTCACAGGCTCACACAGTTCAAGCTGCAGACACCAATATTACCAATAAAATGATTATGCACACTGCCGTTGCTTATGATAAAGACGGCAACAGCACTGGTGTAAAATACAATGCATTTAGTTATGCTAAATTAGTAGCTAATCCTGTAAAGATTGGCGATGGCATTTACTACAAAGTTGCCGACAAAGACCAATACTTAAAGGCTACCAACATTGACGGTGTAACTAGAAGAATCACTCACAACACTTACATCTATGTAACTTCTACTCGTCGTACTAGTTACCAAAACAGATGGAAGTTATATAAGGGTCAAACAATCACTACTTACGGTGGTTCTTACAGATTTAAGAACGGTAAACACTACTTCAGAGTAGGTGGACCAGCTAAGCAATATGTTAAATCATACAACTTAGGACCAGTTATTAAAGCCAATACCACAATGGCATCAGGTAGCAACAATACTTCATCAAATACCACTACTAATAAGCCAACTGACAATAATACCCAACCAGTAGGTAAAGATGAAACTACTGTAACTGTTAATGACAGTCTTGGTACACCAATTGTAACCTTTAACCAAAATGGCAATGTTGTTCAAGTCAGAAATGCAAAGAATGGTGAAAAGTTCACAGTCGATTACTTAGAAAAGGGTTCTCGTGCTGATAAAGTTGCCGGTTATATTGGTCAATTTGGTGGAGACCAAGCCATTTACCGCATTAAAGGTACAAACAATTGGCTTTACTCCATGGGAGTTAAGCCAGCATCTAAGCTTCAAGTTCATAACTATGATCTTGAACAAACTTCAGTTATTAAATTTACTCAAACTACGGATTTGTATAATGCCGATGGTTCTCTTCAGAACATTAGAATTACCAAGAATTCTGAATGGTGGAGAGTAGACAAATTATTATACATTTGGGTTCCAAGTGAAAATAAGGCTGAAGAATTCTATCACTTAGCACCTGATTCCCACTGGAAGGATGTCCTTCGTTTATCAAGTAATGGACAATATGTAAATGATCATATGCCTATTAAAGATGCATATGTTAAGGCTAGCGATGTCCAATTCATTGAAAATAGTGTTAAACTAACACCATCAAATACAAACGCTGAAGCAGAAGCCACTGCAAAGAAGTAAATTTACACAATTTAAAAACCCGTAAAAACTAGATGTTTTACGGGTTTTTGTGTGCCTAAATTAATAATTACTTTCCTTATTAATACCTAATTTGGCTAACAAAATATCTGCGCCTTCTCGTTGCCAAGTTTTACCATTTCCTGCTAGTTCATACTCAAATAATTCATCACGTATTTTTTCAATTTTTTCTAACTTAATAACATTATTTTCTAAAGTATTTTTAGATAAAATTAGCTCTTCAATTTCAACTTATGAATATAAAAAACGTAGCTTAAAACTACGTTTTTTATATTCATAATTCCTTATTTAGTAAATTTATAAGCTATTAGAGTACTGAATCCGCCACATATTGCACTCAATACAATATTTAAAACTATATTTGAAATATGTGGCGCAATTATAAAATTATATAACTCTATTACTAGGGTTAAACAGATAAAAGTATAAATTGCTTGCTTTTTTTTCATAAAACTATTGCCATCCACAACTAGTAACTGTTCTTGCTAAGAAATTATAATCAACCCAAACTCCACCTTTAATACTGCTTCCCACTAGTGCAGATACTGATGAGCTAATTGCTCCCACTGCAAAGGTAGCTAACCCACCTGAAACATAATTAGCAATAAGTGCACCTAACCCACCTACAGCACCAGCTGCAACAGCCTGTGTCGTAGTTTTATTTAGATATACTCTAATGTAATTCCAATGATATGTTACTTTATTAACTCCATAGTGGTACTTTTTACGTCTTGTTGCTAATTCGCCTTTATTTAAAGAAACAACGCTATTTTCGTCATTAGATAGCGTGAAATCATTAGTAGCTACTTTTGTATTTTGGTTAATTACAGATCCTGAATTTTCAACTGCAGCATTAGTTTGGGCAATTACTTGTTTTGCAGCATTGTATTCTTCTTCTGAAACAACTTTTTTTGCATTTTCACTTAAAACGTAATGATTATTTTCAACTGTTACATATGGATCTAGCTTCTTTTGAGTAGACAAATTTAACTTGGATTGGGTTTGGCTACTTTCAATAGTTGATGCTTGAGCAGTAGATGCAAACGTAGGCGCAGCTACGGATAATAATGATACGGCTACAGCTGCTTGAGCTGTCAATTTAGAAAGTTTTTTCGTTTTTTATGACCTCCATATTTGAAATTAACATTATCAGACTAAGAGTTTTTTTCTTTTTTCTTTTTTCTTTTTTTATAGATTCGAACGCTTGTAGTACCAAGTGCAAGTAAATTTATACCAATAACAAATGGAATTGCAGTAATAAATTCTGTATTCCAAAAATCTTTAATTGCAGATTCAGTATGGACACCGAAAATCATAGTACCAAAACTATAATAAGCTGAATAAAGTGTGATTAGTATTAACCCTATAAGATTAATTATTAATAATCCTAATATCCACTTCAAAATTTTTTTAATGGAATTCATCCCAACCACATTGAGCCCCCCACCATGCTACTGAAGCCCAACCAACTCCAGGTAATGCAAGATTTGCAAGTTTCTTAACAGCTAAACTAGCAACTTTCTTAGGTGCATATTTCATAATTGCCTTTACCATTAGTGCTGATGCTTTCTTCCATGCATGAGATTTTAAATATCTTACAGTTGCAGGTTTAAAAATTACCTTAGCTAAATTCTTTAATTCTCCTAATCCCATTTTATTTAACATACATTTGCCGAATCTATCAGCCGAGAAAGCACTTGTACTGTACCTTCCACCTCTTGATAATCTTCTTAACGTCGTTTCTTGAGCATCTCCTGAAGCGTATGCCATAACTCCTCGTGCCATCTCTTCTACATCGACATCGGGTGCTGCATTATGTGCTTCTTCTAACTGCTCAGCTAAATTATCAATTGCAGCATTAACCTCAGTACTAGAAAGATTATCACTTTCATTTTGTGTAGTTTCAGTTGCATAAACAGCTGATGTAAAAGTAGGTGCTGTTACTGATAATAATGACACTGCTACAGCAGTTGATACTGCTAACTTACTAAATCTACCCATAATAAATTCCTCCAATTATTCTTATAATCAACACAACTTGCTAAAGAAAAAAGGCGCCCTATCAGACAAATAAATTTGATCTAATAGGGCGCCTTGGACGCTGTACCACCTATATTCGCTAAGCATAAGCCCAGCCTCGTTGCACGTGCGGCTCAAAAAAGAGCGATACGTCGACGCTATAAAGGGCGTGCCCTGAAACTACTCAATTCGTAATTTCTGCTCAAAGGTGATTTTCAGCTAAACCTTCGTTGTTTCTTTGCACCAACCAGAAACTCTCTGTAGTACTTCAGTAAAACTTACTTTCCTTATCAAAGCCGTTATTGTTTTTTGTTGAGCATAATATTACAGTGATAAATATTAAAAGTCAATAATTTTTTATATTTTTTTAATTTAATTTTAAATCTGAGCTTGCAAAAACCATAAAAATTATTCCAATTTTATATAAAGTTTTCTTTTTGTTCTTTTGCTAGAATATTACTAGCGACTACGTACCTCCCCAGAAAGGAGGTGAGAGTATGCCTGAGACCTTAGTTACTTCGATTGTTGCGCCCATTATTGTGGGTATAGTGCTTGCACTGTTCGATCACTGGTTGAACCATCGAGACAACGATCAAAATTAATGTAGTCGCACTCGTTCACCCTCACGCTTGGTAGTTGCCCCAAGTGAAAAAAGAAGCCTTACCAGTTGCGTTGGTAAGGCTTTTTGAGTATCTTGAATACCCTAATTACTTCGTTGCTATCTTGATTATAGCATGATTTAGTAATTTATTCATAATTAGGGTACAACAAATAAGCCTATTCCATAACACAATTTTTAACTGTTTAATTACACAGAGACTGCGTTATTATTAGTTTTATTTGCGATATCTTCGAAGAACTGTTGTAATTTCTGTAATTCTGCATCTTGATTTGTGTCTTTATAGGCCTTGTTATAGATTTCATCAACCGTTAACCCTTGATAATCGGCAGGAAAATCTTGCCCAGCTTCCAATCCTAACCATTTACGAGCATTTTTGAGATGTTCTTCTTCCGTCTTCTTCTTCCAATCAGTTCCCTGTTCTACGCGCTTACCTCTAACATATTTGGTTTTAGAATTTTTCTTATTCTTTTTATCTTTTACGACTTCCATCATCGGCAATTCTTGTTGCTGATATCTTGTTTTGCCAGCTAACTTAGGATTGTATGCTTCTAATTCTGTTACTGTGTTAACGTGATTTCTTACTAAGTCTTCTAATGTAGCTTGATAGTATGCCCAAGCATTACTATTATTGTGACTTTCTACATAGCTACGAACTAACTTAATAACTTCCTTCGAAGTCTTGTTTTCATAGCCTTTAATTCTTTCCAACTGCTTAGGATACACAGGAGCAGTTGCGCCAATCTGTACGGCTAAATCCTTACCATATTGCTCTAATTCAGCAACAGAGATCGGTTTAGCAGTAGTTCTATGAATCTTTGGAACATCCTTTTCTTTTGTTTTCTGCGGTTGTTGCTCATTAGCTACAGAGATCTTGTTAGATTTAATCAACCAATCAGCTAACCGTACAATAGCAGGTTTCTGACGTCCTTGTCCTTGTGCATGACGATGTTTGCCATCTTTAAGTGGTTGGAATTTACGGCTTTCAACAGTGATAAAACCTTTATCTACCAGCCCTTTACGATGTTTGTAGAATGTTTTTTTACTGATTCCATGAACATTGCAGATAGCAGAATTCCGTGGCGCAATCATGTTAGTTTTACGCCCATGATTATTCCAGAATTGAATATATTCTAGCAATACCGATATTTCACCATCAGTCAGCATCGCTCTTTTTTCTCTTGTTAAATTTTGGAAAACATCAACAATTGTAAACATGATAAAAACCTCCGTTTTGCTTGACACGAGGTCAGCATCTCCGAAGGCTGTTTCTACTTTGATCTACTTAGCGAATCTTTGCAATAAGTGCTTTTTTCATGTATAATATTAAAAGAATAAAGGACTTAAATAATGTCTTTAGTTCTTTTAAATATTGACTTTTGTTAGATCAAAGCAGCTTCGATTAAGTTTGGTAGACACGTCGGAGATGCTTTTTTCGTGCTCTCAATATTTATTTCTTTAACTATTATACCAAACTTACAAGGCTTTGAAAATATTGATTTGACGCGGTTTCACCGCATTAAAAAAATCTCTAAAAAATGGGAATTTTCTTCAAAAAGTGGGAATTTTATCTAAAAAATAGAAAAAATTTTGGCGCTAAAAACATCTACATTAAAAATTAACTAATCCGTATCAAAAATGATACGGATTTTTCGCAGTCTCAATAGGAGGAGAACTTTTTACACCTAGTCTGATTTTTTAAAAAAACTGCTATTAATCCTATTTTTACAATAAGTTTCAATAGATTTAACGAGGGGAACTTTTTACACCTCCTAGATATATCTTTAGAGATATTGATGATGATGATATACAATCGTCATTTTTTAATCCATAAATATTAATTAAGCTACCGCTGACAAATTTAATCAAATACTGCGAAAGCCAATAGTAGAAGTCAAATGAAAAATAACCAAAAAAGTTTTTTAGTGGAAAATTAGGTTAAAATGTATATGTAAGCTAATTAGTTAGGCTAACAAGGAGTAAGCTAACATGAAAATTGACAAAAATAAGACATATACAGTAACCCAAATTGCTGATATAGCAGGGGTTAGCAAAGCTTCCGTAAGTAGGTGGCTATCAGATAGGCATGTTAGCCCAGATCATACCAAAGGCAAGGCTAAGTATTTCAATGCAACATACGTTGAACAATACTTGAAAGCCCATAAAGCCCCACATAACAAAGCTTCAGAAATTCCTTCTACTACGGAGTTGTTGCAGGAACAAGTAAGGCAACTAACTGAGGAAAACAAGCGATTAATTGCTAGAATCGAAAAGCAAGATCAGCAAATAAAAGAAAAAGATCAACAAATTGCTAACTGGACAAGTCAAAGTGCAATCATTAGTAAGTTAGCTAATGATTCGCATAATGTGGCGCAGAAGTTGCTAGAAAGTAGTAATTCCAATGTTGACAGCGATAATGAAGAGTCGAGTTCAGTTGAAGAAGTCAATAATCAATCAAACGAGAATGTTAAAAAATCAAGTAATAGCTGGTTTAACCATCTTTTCAAACGAAAATAAAAATTCAAGTAAATACGACGAGTGATACGTCAAAAGAATTTATAAAGAGAAAATAATTTAGCATTTTATGCAAAATAATGAAATTACCCCGTAATCGATCGCCTTATTCTATGCTTAATTGTGGAAGCAAAAGCTTTCTAAATTAGATAGAAAATGGAAGGTGTTCTAAATGAGCAATTTCTCGAAATATGAAATCTTTGAGGCTGCTGTTAAAGCAACAAAAGACAAGACACTTACTTTAAAGGACGTTGAAACTCAACTTAAGAAGTTAGGATTTTCAGCTTCAGATAAAGAATTTTCAAAAACTACTAAATTAGCTGTAGTTGATCGCTTTAAGTTAGAAAAGGCTAAGAAGCAATCAGATAAGCAAGTAATTGCTTCATTGGAAAGGGAAGTACAAACCTTGCGTCAACAACTTAATCAACAAGACAAACTTGCTGAATTGTTGAGTCAAATTGATGCTAAGATTGATCAATTACCAGAAAAAATTTCTGATTTAATTGGTCAAAATAGTGAATCAAAAGTACATTCAAATACTTCTATTGAAAGTCAATCTGATGATCAACTAACTTCAGTAAATTCGTTGATTGATAATTCTGATCAGTTAAGTGTTGCTGCTGATAATCCAGATGATGGTTCTGAACAGAACTTTGATTTCTACAATAACGACGATCAATAAACATAAAAAAGGAGTGAACAATGAAGTGTTCACTCCTTTTTTATGCCAATTTTTCGCTTCTTAATTTCCTCCATAAAGGTGGAGGAATACTGTTACACCAGTGATTGATAAACTCCATAAATATGGAGGAAATTTCTTGTGATGATAGCATCTACTAAATTGAGGAATCGCTTGGTACTACCAAGCTATCATGCATAAAACTTTGTGCATGATAGCAGATTTCCTTATGCTCTTTACTGAGATTTTAGAATGTATCTAATCCTGCTATTTATCTTCCTTCTCCTAAGTAACTTTGTAAGACGTCTAATCGATTATGACCCATATATTTGGACAATTGATAGTATGCGCCATACTGTGCTTGATAAGTACCGATTCGATAATTTTGATGTAGATTAATGGTTTTAACTCCTTTAGAGTACCTAGTTTTACCATTAGCTTTTATGCCATTACGATAATAAATTGTTTTCTGTTTGGTACCGCTAAATTGATGTTGATTAAGCTGCTTGATCATATGTTGAGCGTAATTAGCTCGATGAATATGAGTGGGAACATTATGATCAAATGAACGATAAAAAGGTTGATTGTTTTTTAAATTATGACGAAATTCTGCTTTAGATTTCGGTCTTTCAGAAATAGGTCGAATTTTTCCATGATAAATTTGTTTCATTTCTTTTTGCAAATCTTGTCGACATTCAGTCCAACGAATCTTGCCACCTTTGCCCTGTACAATTGCAAATAATCTACCATCTTTAGTTTGATAAAGTGATCGATCACCTAAACCATCTCTGCCATTTTGCGAAGTACCACCAGTTAATTCTCGCCGCCTTAAACCAAAAGCACGAATAGTATCAATTTGATTTTTATATTGGGCGTAAGTATGAGGATGAGTATTAATCCATTCTCTGCTGTTCATCGATTTTTGTCTTTGTTTTGCCAATAAAGTTGATCTTTTTGGCATGCCAGGCAGCTTGCTTTTTTGCAATTTTTGGTTTGTTTTCCAATGGCCAGAGCCAATCATTATGTGATTGATCATTAAAGCATCTGATCCGATAGTTGAAGCAGAATATCCTTGATAGCCATTCACGTGTTGATCACGTTCATACAATAGATATTTTTGAGCAAAGTTAGGCGTGATGTCTTCCATTTTTTTAATATTATTTTCCCGACAAAAATCCGCAAATTTTTGAGCTCTAGCCCAATGTTTTTTATAGGAGTTATCTGAAAAAATATGACGGTAATCAGCTATCTTGCCGTTGTGTGCTTTCTTTATTTGTTGGCGAGAAGTTTTGATGCCATTTTTTCTTTGTTTGATCAATTCTGATCTAAAAATGTGCCGTAAATTTTTAGGCATTTTTACCCTCCATATTTAAAAAGTTAAAACGCCGAGCCAAGCAGGAATTTTTCAATTCCAAATCAGCAATTTTATGTCTTGCCATCGACACGCGGCTCGTTCTAAGCAACATTACTTTCTACTTGCCTGCCAAAGTGGGACTTTTTTCGAAAATAATGCAGCTAAGCCTACTATTAAAAGTAGGTTTAGCAGTGATAGTCGATTGAAGCGAGCGCTGATATCAGCGCCTGCGACTGTCTCTTTCTGCTCCGCAATGTTTTTTAGCAATGAAATTTTTTATCAAAAATTTCAAAGCCAAAAACAAAGCTACGCTAAAAAGAGACAGCCGCTTTTTTCACCCCAACCTATCTTGCACAACACACGCAACAGCAAGTTTGAAATCTGTTCCAAGCTAATTTTTCTTTACGAAAAATTAGCAAGTCACGCTTTCAAATTGCGTTGCTCTTTCTAAACAAAAATGCCATCCAGGAGCAAGTTTCCTACATGACATTTCTACAACCTTTTCAATTAATAAACTCACCTTTAAAACAATGGTCTTCCTCTAATTAATACCAACATTTTTACTACCTTTTCCTTTCTATTACTAAACAATATTTGGACCAACTTTACATTTTTGGCCACTCCTTTTAGTTCAAAAATTCTTCAATGGAAGCTATTTTTGAACCTACTTTTGGGTACAAAAAAGCCGCGCTTTAAAAAATAAAAAAGTGCGACCTTAATAATACTCAATTAAATACATGCCCTAATCGCAAACACATGCTTGGAATTTAACCCAGTTAGCAGGATTAGGCTACTAACGCACCGGAGCTTTTCTGTTAAACAATTCAATCATAACCTAGCTAGTTCCGTCAGATACATCATCGGTTACAATCTTGCGACGCTCAACCGTGAGCCTCAAATAAGTAAAACTGTCGACAACTGTGTCGATTAAATAAAAAAATAAAAATAAAAAAATCTTTACATAAATAATTATAGCATTAAGTCAGAAATTAGCTTTGAATAATGATTTTCAAACAAAAAAGACGGTCTTATGTGACCGTCCATTCTATAAAATTTTTCTAAAGTTCTATTTTTCCGACAATCCAACTATAATCACTTTTTGTATTCATATGTTAAGTTTTAGAAAAGCAAAGAGGAGAATCCCATAAGAACGGGATTCTCCTCTTTGTATATATTATAAATAAAAAAGCGGTCATAAAGACCGCCCACGCTTTGCATGACTAAAGTCATGTAAGCATCCATATTCCTAAAATTATTATAGCACGAACATGATAAAATAGAAATTGCATGACTAACCATGCTCAATTTTCCCTAGTGGTGGAAAGGAGGCAAGTCATGAATACAGTATCCATATTCCTAATTTGTGTTCTGTTGCATGAGCTTCATTTAGTTCTTCATGAACTAAATAATTTGCTCGATAAGTAATTATCAGCAATAGACACGACCAGAGTCATCGGCAGTTGTAGAGTCGGTGGCTTTTTTATTTTGCTTCAATTCTCTAAAGCGCCGATAAATTGTCGCTTTGGAGATGCCTAATTTCTTGCTGATTTCAGAATAACTCATATGATCTTGGGTATGCAGTTTCCAAGCAAAATCAATTTGTTCTTGATTGTATTTTCGCGGCATTCCCTCATGGAAGTTAGGATTATTAGCTTTAGCCCATGCTTTACCTTCTTGAGTTCGACTAACAATCAAATCTCGTTCAAATTCCGCAAAGGCACTGAACACAGTGAAGATTAAACGCCCACTTGGTGAATTATCAATCGTTCCAATATTTAAAACCCGCAGAATGACCCCCTCAGCATTCATTTTCTTTACAATATTAAGTGCGTCTTGGGTATTTCTAGCTAAGCGATCTAATTTAGTGACGATCAAGGTATCGCCATTTTTGATTTTGGCCATTAATTTATCAAATTCAGGTCGATCAGCAGTAGTGCCAGTATATTTATCTTTGAAAATTTTAGTGGCTCCTGCTCGTTTTAAATCCTCAATTTGCGTTGCATAATCTTGTTGAGCAGTCGAAACACGGGCATAACCATAAATAGTATTTGTCATAATATTCCTCTTAATCATGATAGTAAGTTATGAATACGGCTTATGTCCTGATTTTATAAGATTTAGTATTTGTATTCAAGACTTTCAACTTATGATTACAGAATTGCACTAAAAAAAGCTTTATTAAAATAAAGCTTTTAGTCTTATTTTTTATAAATTAATTCTCCACCAAGGATCATATACATTAGTTCTCAAGCTAAAGTTACATATACTAATGCAGTCATTATAAAAACTCACTTCCTTTAAAAATTGAATTTAAATAGTCAAAAGATTTTTTAATTTACTTAAACTTGATTAGCAAACCCTCTACAATACTTTCAAGTTTCTTTTTTTCTGAAGATCTTTCGATCTTAGTCCCCTTTTCTTCCTTCTTTTCGTTTTCAGTCATAAATTACATTTGATGAATAATAGGTCTAAAGATACAATTGAAATTCATCTAAACGGCACCTCCTTGTACAATATGGTAAAATTCAGATTTTATCTATCAGTACCTAAAATTATTCCAACTACTAAATTATTTATTCTTTTCATTTTAAATTTCCTCGCTTAATTAATTTATGTTTTAAGTATATGAAAGTTCATTGAAAAGAAACAAAAAAATCGTATTTGAACATTTAAGTAAGAAAATGTTCAAATACGACATTTTTTATATATGATCTTTTAAAAACTCTTCTAATTCAGTTCCATATGATTGCATTCCAGTTAATTCCATGCTTTTTATAATAGATTGACATGCATTTACATCATCTTGATTACTATTAAAATGATAATTAGCTAAATGTTTGTAAAATGAAATTACGCTTTGATAGAAATAAAACTGCGGTTTAATTGGCAATTTTTCAGCATTTGAAATTAAATAATCTACATAATTATAATTATTTTCTTTGATTGATAAATATAGTAAATTATCAATTATTGCTAATAAAACTTCTTGGCTTTCAGTATCATTACTATCTATAAATTTATCAATAGCATTTTTAGTAATCATTACATTACTTTCGAGATCGTAAAATTCCATAAAATTACAAAAAAGATTTAGCTTTTCTTTAGTAATATCTGGAATATTAAATATTTTATCTTTTAAAGCTTTTCTGACCTCTAAATTTGGCTCTTCGTCTTCCGTCTTTAAATTTTCAAGCCATCCATCAATAAGCAAAAGATATTCATCTTTATTCGGTACAGTACTTTTCTCAACTTCTTGTCGTATTTCTTCAATTCTGTTCTTGTTTGAATGATAATAAGCATCTAGTACATCATTCTCTAACTTGATTATATACTCATGCTGAAAATCTCCTTTTAGACTAAGTCTTCTAAAGAAAGTCCACATAGCAATATCATTATGTTCTAAAATTTTAACAAGATCTTCTACAGTAATCCTGTGTTCATTTTTCTCTACCTTAGAATAGTAGGAAGTACTTACAATACCATCCGCAAATTGTTTTTGAGTTAAGCCTTTTTTTTGACGATATTCCTTCAATAATTCTCCAATTGTCATATCTTCCCCTCCAAATGTTCAAATACGAAATTTTTAAAAATAATTTTAATTCCTTGCTAAGATTAAATCAACATTAAAACAAAGGAGTTAAACATTATGAACGTATTTTTGAAAAATAAAGATTACAGAAGATTTTCAATCGCTAGTTTCCTTTCAGGTACTGGTGACGTGCTTTTCTACTTAGCATTTATGACTTACGCAAGTAAGCTACACAATTACTCACTTGCATTGTCTTTAATCGCAATCTCAGAATCAATTCCTAGACTTTTTGAAATTTTCGCTGGCTACTTAGCAGATAAAACTCGCAATAAGTTTAAAAATATCTTTTTAATGGCAGTAGTTAGATTTGTTCTTTACGCAATCGTTGGAATTTTATTTGTAGCCAAAGTTTCAGATTGGAACCTAGTAATTGCAGTTGTAGTAATTAATTTCTTCTCAGATACTTTTGGTTCTTACTCAGGCGGTTTAGTAGCGCCATTAGTGGCAGATATCGTAGGTAAAAAAGATTTTGGTGAAGCAGAAGGATTTACTAGTGGTGTATCAGAAATCATCAATATGGTTGCCCAATTTGTAGGTTCTGGCTTGCTTTTATTCATGTCTTACTCCAACCTAGCATTTATTAATGCATTTACATTTTTAGCAGCAGGACTTTTGTACGCAAGTGTTGGCTTAAAGCATAAAAAAGACGGTCAATCACTTGAACCACAAGAAGTAAACGAGCAAAAGTTCTTCGCAACTATGAAGTCATCATTTACTCAAGCTAAAAAAGCTCATGGATTATTAACTATCATGGTTATTGTAGGTTTGCTCAACGGGGTGTTAGGTGCAATGAGCGCTTTAATTCCAATTGTAATGGCAGGACACAAGTCAACAATGTTAATTGGAAATTACAGCTTCACTATGGCTGTAATGGGTGTATTAGTTAGTTGTGGTGCTGCTTTAGGTAGTATGTTCGGTCAGCAATTATTCAGAAACGTTTCTGCATTTACAATGACAATTATTGCTGGCGCACTTAGTTTTTTAACTACATTATCTACACTTTCAGCCCACATTTATGCAGTTTTACCATTCTTTTTCTTGTTAGCTGCAACAGCCAGCATCTCTTCTATTAAGTTAACTCAATGGTTGGTTAACACAGTTGAACATAAAATCTTAGCCTCAACTGTTGGCTTATTAAATACTTTTGCAATAGCATCATCACCTGTAATGACTACTATTTTTACTACTGTTTCTGGTATGAGTGACGTGCGCTACGCATTAATTCTTTTACTAGTTGTAGAAGCAACGGTTTTCTTTGTAACTATTAAGATGAGTGTAAAAGTTAAGAAAGCAGAGGCGGAAGATAAGTCAGCCGCTGTAGTCAGTGAATAATATCAAAATTAAAGTTTAGCTTCTAACAACAAATTGATTAATTTGAAAATTTTACAATACAAAAAGAGAATCCATCATTATAGGATTCTCTTTTTTCATACGATTTAATAAAATCGAAAATTGCAATTTCAAATTGAACACTTTTGAAAATTAAATTCTGTATATTGA
>ERZ1090868.925-NODE-925-length-16058-cov-6.970943_pt1 | contig 16058 bp, 13 predicted proteins | sample MGYA00478475_ERZ1090868 | MGnify/ENA primary metagenome ERZ1090868 (study PRJEB33644, sample SAMEA5815747) | chicken gut metagenome | biome: Chicken; feature: Gastrointestinal Tract; material: Caecum | place: Ireland | collected 2019-01-01 | study: A study of the...
GTCCCATGCGCCCCTTTTTCTGCACACTTTTTTTCCTTTGCCTCATACCTTCTTCCTGCTCCCTGCCGTATCTCCCCCATATCCCGCGCACCTTTTTCCCTTGGCCGCACACTTTTCTCCCGCTCCCTGCCGTCTCTCCCCATATCCCGCGCACCTTTTTCCCTTTGCCGCCGTATAGTATAGAGAATGCGCGCTCATTTCGGCGCGTCGGAGGGAAACATGAAGCTGTCCGTCTGTATGATCGTACGGGATGAGGAGCCCGTGCTTGCGCGTTGTCTGGAGAGTATCCGTGGAGTTGCCGACGAGATCGTGATCGTCGACACGGGCAGTACGGACAAGACGACGGACATCGCGCGCAAATACACCGACCGTATCTTTTTCGAGCCGTGGAAGGACGACTTTGCCGCCGCGCGAAACGTGTCCTTTGCGCATGCCACGGGCGACTATCTGATGTGGCTGGATGCGGACGACGTTCTGCCCGAAGCGTCCGTCAGCGCCTTTCCCGCCCTGAAAGAGCGCATCCTGGCGGAGCAGGCCGACATCGTCGTCTGCAAATATCAGAATGCGGACTGCACCTTCTTCCGCGAGCGCATCGTGCGGCGGGAAGCGGGATTTTTATGGGAGGGACGCGTGCACGAGTGCATCACTCCGCACGGAAAAATCCTCCGCGACGGACTCACCGTCATCCACCTCGGGAGCGAAAAGCCGCGCGGCATGCGCAATCTGCACATCTATCAGAAGTGGCGTTCCGAAGAGGCGCTCTCGCCGCGCGATCTGTTTTACTACGGGCGGGAGCTCTGCTACAACCGTCTGTACACCGAGGCGGTCGCCGTTTTGGAGGAAATGCTCGCAAAAGACGGCTGGTACGTCAACGAGATCGAGGCCTGCAAGACCCTTGCGGCGTGCCGCTACGCCGAGGGAAACCGCACGCAGGCTTTGGAAGCGCTCTTCCGCTCGTTTTTATACGGACGTCCGCGCGGCGGGATCTGCCACGCGATCGGCAGGAATTTTCAGGAGGAAAAGCGCTTTCGGGAGGCGATCTATTGGTACGAACAGGCCCTTGCTTGTCCCGATTACTCCGCAGAAGGCGATTTCGACAACCCCGCCGAGAGGACGCTCTTTCCGCTGCTGGGACTGACCTATTGTCATGAAGTGACGGGCGATCATGCGGCGGGGGGGGGGGGGGGGGGGCCCCCCCCCCCGCCCCCCCCGCCCCCCCCCCCCCCCCCCCCCCCCCCCGCCCTCGCCCCCGATCATCCGTCCGTGCGCCACAATACCGCCTACTTCGCCCAACAAAAAAGCCCGCAGGAACCTGCGGGCAAAAAATGACCAGACCGTCTATGACTTTTTCTGACGAAATTCACTTTATCATCGCATTGGCAACGCGTTATGCGTTGGAGAATGCTTGCGCTGTCGGGATTCGGTTATGACCCGACGACAATTTTCGCGCGGGGCGGAAAGACGCTGTCGGGGGTCACGATGACTTCTCCGATCCGATCTGCGCGAACGACGCCGCGGCGTACGTTTTTGACGGAGTCGATCGTCCCGCGAATCTCGGCGCGGACGTCGCTGTACTCGAAAGCGAGATCGCAGTTCTCCATCGTGCAATCGATGAGGCGAAGGCGCTTGCAATAGCAAAGCGGCTGGGTCCCCTTGATATGACAGCGCACGAAGGTCAGCCCCTCCGAATACCAGCCGAGGTATTCTCCGTCCACCTCGCTGTCCGTCACGCATACGTCCTTGGCATGCCAGAATGCGTCCTTCGTGTGCAGTTCGGAATGCGAGATCCGCACCCTGCGCGTGTACTGGAAGGAATATTTTCCCGTAAAGCGCAGGCGATCGGCGTTCAGATCCCGACACTCCAAAAAGGCGTACTCGGACGTGAGCGAGACGTCTTTCAAGTCAAGCGCACGGCTCTTCCAGCCAAATTCCGGGGAGTCGATCTGCGTCTCGGAAATGCGCACGCCGCGGCACTCGCGCACCGCCTTGATTCCGTTCATCACAGAGCGCCCGATCGTCACATCGGTGTCGTACCAGAGCGCCGCACGGCAATTCTGTGTCATTTCACAGTCCGTGAGCCGCGCGCCGTGCGTATGCCAAAGCGGATAGCGCAGATCGAAGTAACAGTTTTCCGCAAGAATGCCGTGACTCTCCTTGAGTGCGGACTCTCCGTCCTCCGCGCCCTCGAACCGACAGCGGTCAAGGCGCAGATCTTTGGCTGCGTACAGTGCGCGTTCCGTCCCGAAGCGCGCTTCTTTTATCGTTTTCGTGTAATGTTCCATATCGTTGTACCACGGATATTCTATCACAGAATGCGCCGCTTGTCGAATGCCTGATTTCTATTGCTCGCCATGCTCGCAGGGAATAAATGAAAGGCAAAAAAGACCTCCCGCAGGAGGTCTCTTTTTTGTAGTTTGATACGATCAGAAGTCGACTTCGGTATCGTAGTAGCAGCACTTGAGCAGCTTCTCCATCTCCTCGACGGAAGGCTGACGAGGGTTGGAACCCGTGCAGGCATCGCCGATTGCGTTGACCGCGATGTCGTGCAGTCTCTCGAGGAAGACCTTCTCGGGAACGAAGCCCTGCTCGCAGGGATAGCTGTCTGCGCCGTAGTTCTTGATGCAGTGAGGGATATTCAGCTCGTCGTTCATCTTGCGCAGGTACGCAATGAGCGCCTTCACCTTCTCTTCGTCACTTGCCTTCTTGTCGCAGATCTCCATGTAGTCCACGATCTGACCATAGCGCTTGAGCGCCGTGGGATCCTTCGCGTTGAAGGCGATGACCTTGGGCAGGTACATTGCGTTTGCAGCGCCGTGAATGATGTGCGCGCCGTAGTCTGCGAATGCAGCACCCGTCTTGTGCGCCATCGAGTGGACGATACCGAGCAGCGCGTTGGAGAACGCCATGCCGGCAAGGCACTGAGCATCGTGCATTGCGTCACGCTTCTCCATGTTGCCGTTGTAGGACTCCACGAGGTCGGCCTCGATCATCTTGATCGCGAAGATCGCAAGAGGATCGGTGTAGTTGCAGTTTGCCGTGGACACATACGCCTCGATTGCGTGCGTCATAGCGTCCATACCGGTATGCGCGACGAGCTTCTTGGGCATCGTCTCGGCAAGCTCGGGATCGACGATCGCCACATCGGGCGTGATCTCGAAGTCTGCGATCGGGTACTTGATTCCCTTATGATAATCGGTGATGATGGAGAATGCCGTGACTTCGGTCGCCGTGCCGCTCGTCGAGGAGATCGCGCAGAACTTCGCCTTCTTTCTCAGCTGAGGGATACCGAATACCTTGCACATCTCTTCAAACGTGATGTCGGGATATTCGTACTTGATCCACATTGCCTTTGCCGCATCGATGGGAGAGCCGCCGCCCATGGCGATGATCCAGTCGGGCTGGAACTCCAGCATCGCCTGTGCGCCCTTCATGACCGTATCAACGGAAGGATCGGGCTCGATGCCCTCGAACAGCTTGACTTCCATGCCGGCTTCTTTCAGATAAGAGATCGCCTTGTCCAAAAAGCCGAACTTCTTCATCGATCCGCCGCCGACGCAGATCATTGCTTTCTTGCCCTGGAAGGACTTCAGCGCCTCCATAGCTCCCTTTCCGTGATACAAATCTCTGGGTAACGTAAACCTTGCCATACAACTTACTCCTTTGATTTTTATGAACGTGTCCGTTCATATTTTGTCCATAGAATATTATACACGCACCGCTCCGTTTCGTCAAGACCGTAGCAGAATTTTTTTCGGATTTTTTCACGGAAATTCCTGCCTGCCGACAGACATGGGATACCGCGACGTCTCGTACAAAAAAATGGGCGCGCCGGGTCAGCCGACGGGGCGCGCACAAATCGGAAAAGCCCGATCAGTTTGCAATATACATCTGCTTATAGGGGTTATCGCTGTTCGGCGTCAGGCGCACATACGAAGAGGAAAGGAGCATCCGTTCGTCCTTTCCGAACAACGCGCACCATTCCCGCACGAGCGAAGCGGCCTCCTTCGGAAGAGCGCTGAGCTTCTCCGCACGCACCTGGACGGGAAGACGCGGCGGGATCTCGGAACAGCGCAGAAAGATTTCGCCGCCGTGCATTCCCGTGCCGCAGAAGTTCCCCACGATGGGTTTTCCGTCCGTATGCAGTCCGAGGACAAGGATGGTGCCGCCCGCCTGATATTCTCCGAGGAAGCTCCCCGTCCGCCCGCCGATGACGATGGCAGGCTTGTTCTCGCGGTATGCCTTGATATGAATGCCGCAGCGATAGCCGACGTCCCCTTCCACGAAGATCTTGCCCCCGCGCATAGCGTAGCCCGTCGCATCGCCCGCGCTTCCCGCTATGACGATGGTCCCGTCGTTCATGGTGTCGCCCGTCGCTTCCTGCACGTTTCCGTTGACGTGAATTTCGGCGCCGTTCAGGTATGCACCCAGGGCGTTCCCCGGCGTGCCGTCGATCGTGATCTTTTTGTCCGAAAGACCCGTGCCGATGTACCGCTGTCCGATACAGTTGACGATCCGGATCTCACTCTGATTGCAGGAACGGACCAGCGCATTGAGCTGCACATAGTTCATTCCCTCCGCGTTCACCCTTTCCATCTTCAACCTCACATATTCTCGCCCGCGTAGCGCACGCCGAGAAGTTCCAGTTCGCGATCGGTCATGCCGACGCCGCGCAGCATGAGCCGATTGCCGCGGAGCGCCTCGATCGAGTTGATTCCCATGCCGCCCATCATCTCCTGGATCTCATGCTTCCAGGCCGTGACGAGATTGACCAGCCGCTTGTAGCCGACTTCGGGGTCCAGCCGCTCGACGAGCTCGGGCCGCTGCGTGGCGATCCCCCAGTTGCACAGTCCCGTATGACAGCTGCGGCAGAGGTGACAGCCGAGCGCGAGCAGCGCCGCCGTGCCGATATAGCAGGCGTCCGCACCCAGGGCGATCGCCTTCACCACGTCCGCCGACGAACGGATGGAGCCGCCGACGATGAGCGAAACCTCTTCCCGAATGCCCTCGTCGCGCAGGCGCTGATCCACCTGGGCAAGCGCGAGTTCGATGGGAATGCCGACGTTGTCGCGGATGCGGGTGGGTGCGGCGCCCGTTCCGCCGCGGTAGCCGTCGATGGCGATGATGTCCGCACCGCTGCGCGCAATGCCGCTTGCGATCGCGGCCGCATTGTGTACCGCCGCCACCTTGACGATGACGGGCTTTTTGTAGTCCGTCGCCTCCTTCAGCGAACAGACGAGCTGACGAAGGTCCTCGATGGAGTAAATGTCATGGTGCGGCGCGGGAGAAATGGCGTCCGTGCCGCGCGGGATCATGCGCGTCTCCGAGACGTCCTCGGTGATCTTCATTCCGGGGAGGTGCCCGCCGATGCCGGGCTTTGCGCCCTGCCCCATCTTGATCTCGATCGCGGCGGCGCCTTCGAGATACCCCTGAAAGACGCCGAACCGTCCGCTCGCCACCTGGACGATGGTGTTCTTGCTGTACTTATAGAAGTCCTTGTGCAGGCCGCCCTCGCCCGTATTATAGTACGTCCCGAGCGCCTCCGCCGCCCGCGCCAGACAGGCATGGGCATTGTAGCTGATCGACCCGTAGCTCATGGCCGAAAAGAGAATGGGGACTTCCAGCGGGAGCTGCGGCGCAAGCAGATCTCTGATCTTTCCGCCCGCATCCCGCTCGATCTTCGTGCTGCGCTTTCCCAGCCAAAGACGCGTCTCCATCGGCTCCCGCAGAGGATCGATGGAGGGATTGGTGACCTGCGACGCATTGACGAGCAGCCGATCCCAGAAAATGGGCTGCGGCTTGGGATTTCCCATGGAGGAGAGCAGAACCCCGCCCGAATCCGCCTGTTTATAGACCTCGTTGATGGTACGGCTGTCCCAGTTCGCGTTTTCGGGATAGGCGTCCTGCGAACGGACGATCTTCAGCGCGTGCGTCGGGCAGTAACATACACAGCGATGACAGTCCACACAGCGGCTGTTGTCCGCCGTCATGCGCCCCGTCTCCACATTGTAGGCATGCACGCCGTTGGCGCACTGGCGCTCACAGATACGGCAAACCGTACATCTGTCACGGTCGCGAATTACCTCGTATTCCGGGGAAATGTACATCTTATCCATTATACGTCCCCTCCTTTTTGGTACAATTCGTAGATCACCGGCTCGCCTCCCGCAGGGGAATACACGCGGTCGAGATCGGGCTGAATACGGCGGATGGCGCTCTCCTCGCTGGAAATATAGGCGAGGTCGCCCTTCTCCGCACAGACCGTGGAACGCAGCTTCAGACGGTCGCCCAGCGCCATCAGCCCGCCCGTGTAGCCGAGAATGATGGAGAACGGCCCTGTGACGAGCAGAGAGGGAAACATCCGCCGAAGCAGTGTCTCCTGCGTTTTGGCGGGCTCGGGTTTGCCCTCGATGGTGCTCCAGAAGGACGCCGCGATGACGTGCGACGCCTCTTCCAGCGTCAGGCCCTTGCGGCGGACGAGGAAGTCGATGATATAGGTGATGACCTCGGTGTCCGTGTGCAGCGTGCATTTGTAGCCGAACATCTCGATATAGCGGCGGTTGGCGTCATAGGAAGAAATTTCACCGTTGTGGACAACGGAAAAATCGAGCAGGCCGAAGGGATGCGAGCCGCCCCACCAGCCGGGCGTGTTGGTCGGATAACGGCCGTGGCACGTCCAGGCATACCCCTCGTATTCCTCGAGACGATAAAATCTGCCGATGTCCTCGGGATAGCCGACACCCTTGAAAATGCCCATGTTCTTTCCGCTGGAAAAGACATACGCCCCGTCGATCTGCGCATTGATCCGATTGACACAGCGCGCAACATACTCGCGCTCGTCCAGATGGCTGCGCGAGAGCTTCTGCGGCAGCGGCGCCAGGAAATAGCGGAAAATGAGCGGCTCGTCCGTGACGGTCGGCACTTTCCGCGTCTGAATCTCCGAGGAATAGACGATCTCGAAGTGACGGCAGATGAACGCCTCCGTCTCCGTCTGGGCCTGCTTGGAATCGTAGAAGAGGTGGAACGCGTAAAACTCGCTGTAATGGGGATAGATCCCGTAACCCGCGAATCCGCCGCCGAGACCGTTGGAACGGTCGTGCATGACGGTGATCGCCTCGATCATCCCCTCGCCGGTCATCTTGCTGCCGCTCCGATCGATCACGCCGACGACGGCACAGCCGGAAGGATTTCTGAACTGACCTTCTTTCATCATGGGGTGCTCCTCATATCCCCGTATCGAGAACGGGGTGTCCTTTCATTATACTTCTCCCGCGCACGCGCGTCAAATAATAGAACCCCGTTTTGATTCACAATTTTTGATAGAAAATATAAGTATTCCTTATAAGCGAAGCGTCCCCCGCCGATTCCGGCGAGGGACGCCCCATATTAAAAAAGCACGAATTAAGAAAGCACGAATGAACGAGATGAAATCAGCGAGCTTCCTCGTCTTGCAGTGCGTCGTAACCGCTTTCACCCGTACGCACGCGGACGACATCCTCCACGTCGTAGACGAAGATCTTTCCGTCGCCGATGTGGCCCGTGTACAGCGCCTTGCGCGCCGCCGCGATGACTTCCGCCACAGGCACCTTGCTGACGACGACCTCCACCTTGACTTTCTGAAGAAGATCCATGTCCACCTTGACGCCGCGGTAGAACTCGCTTGCACCCTTCTGTACGCCGCAGCCGAGCACCTGCGTCACCGTAATGCCCGTGACGCCGATCTCGTTGAGCGCCTTCTTGAGGTCATCGAACTTGGACTGCTTGGTAAGGATAACGACCTTGGTGAGCTTGACCTTCTCTTCGGACTGCCTGATCGCAGGAACTGCCGCCTCGGCATCCGCCTCTTCCGCCACGGGAGCGATGCCCTCGGGATCGAGCATTTCCGCAGCAAGCGGCGCCGGAAGGAAGTCTGCATAGGCGCTGGGAAGGCCGTGTTCGTGTTTGTCGAGGCCCTCGATCTCCTCGATCTTCTTGGCACGGATGCCGCAGGTGTGCTTGAGGATCTGGAAGAGAATGATCATGCAGACGATCGTCCATGCCGCAATGCAGACAATGCCCATGAGTTGCACGCCGAGCATATTGAATCCGCCGCCGTAGAACAGTCCGAGCTGTTCGGAGAGGACTTCGCCCGTCTCGGGATCGAGCACGGGATTGACGCCGCTGGAGAAAAGTCCGACGGCGATCGTTCCCCAAAGGCCGTTCATGCCGTGGACGGCGATCGCACCGACGGGGTCGTCGACGTGCAGCTTCTTGTCGATCACCTCGACGGCGACGTCCACGAGGATACCCGCCACAAGGCCGATGAAGAAGGCACCGACGATGTCCACGTTCGCACAGCCCGCCGTGATGGCGACAAGTCCCGCAAGCGAACCGTTGAGCGTCATGGAGACATCGGGCTTTTTGTTCTTGATCCAGGTGAAGATCATGGCCGCGCAGGTTGCGGTCGCCGTGGCGACGGTCGTCGTGACCAGGATCTGTGCGAGCTGCGTCATACCAGAAGCCGCCGCGCCGTTGAAGCCGTACCAGCAGAACCAGAGGATGAACACGCCCAGCGCGCCGATCGTCAGGTTATGACCGGGAATGGCACGGACGTGCACCGCCTTTCTGCGCTCGAGCGTGGGCTTGCCGTCCTTGTCGAGGTACTTGCCCCAGCGCGGGCCGAGGATGAGCGCACCGATGAAGGAGGAAATGCCGCCGACCATGTGAATGAGCGAAGATCCCGCGAAGTCCACATAGTACACGCCGGCAAAGGCATTGGTGAGCCAGCCGCCGCCCCACACCCAGTGCGCCTCGATGGGATAGACGACTGCGCTGATGACGAGCGAATAAATGCAATAGGAGAGGAACTTGGTGCGTTCTGCCATCGCGCCCGAGACGATCGTCGCCGTGGTGGCGCAGAACACGAGGTTGAAGAAGAAGTTCGACCAGTCGTACGTCTCGAAGTTGGTGATGAAGTCAAGATTGGGAATGCCCACAAGTCCGGCGAGCGCGTCTTCCCCCATCAGGAGTCCCGCACCCAGAAGCACGAAGACCACCGTGCCGAGGCAGAAGTCCATTAAGCCAATCAAATAGAAGAAAAAAACACGGCACAAATATGCGTTCAAAGTGCATTTTATGCATCTTTTCTTGCATCCGATAAAACTTTAGCTTATACCATATTTTTGCCGTTTTTTGCATCGGAGACGAGGTTTATGCATTGCCGCCCCCCGATCGGAAAACAAAAATACCCGGGCATTGCCCGGGTATTTTTGTATTGTAACAATCCACCGCTCCTCTCATGCAGAAAGCAAGTCTCTGTTTTCCTCCGAAAGCGGTGCGTGCAAAAGACGCCTTCCTTTTTTATCGGGAACAGAGTCCCTCGTAAAGCGCCTCGTCTCCGCGCCGAAATGCATCGGCGATGGGCACAACTCAATGTTTTTTCAAGAAAACATTTCCTTTATCTTGCCGCTTATGAAACTTCCGATCAAGGACAATCAAGCCGAGGATCAGTATGAGCGGAAATACAGTCGCCGCAAGCAACCCGATTTTCAGATTGCCGCCCGCGAGTCCCGAAATGCTTCCCACCGCCGTCGGGCTTACCGTGGCGCCGAAATCCCCTGCCAATGCCAAAAAAGCAAACATGGCAGTCCCGCCTTTCGGACACGTTTGGGAAGAAAGACTGATCGTACCGGGCCACATAATGCCCACGCCGAAGCCGCAAAGGGCACACCCGATCAGGCCGAGAAACGGCAACGGAGAAAGAGAGGCCAGCAAGTAGCATCCCACGCAAAGCAAGCCGCACAGCAGCATGGCCGTTGTAAGGTTCAGTTTTGTGCTCATTTTCCCGTACAGAATACGAGAGACCCCCATGAAAACGGCAAACAGACAGGGCCCCACCAAATCGCCGACGGTTTTGGACACACCGAGAGCCGACTCTGTGAACGCGGATGCCCACTGTGCCATAGCCGCTTCCGACGCCCCGGCACAAATCATCAGTACAATCATCATCCATAGCAACGGCAGACGAAGCAACTTGTGCGGGGGCAGACTTTCCCCTTCTTCTGTCAGGCGCTTTATGGGGCAGGAAAGAAACAGAAAGACATTGAACAGGGGCACCAGCGCCCAGATCATCGCGAGGATTCTCCAGTTCTCCGTCCCGAACAGGACGAAAAAGAGGGATGAACCTAAGATTACCCCCACCGCGCCCCAGCAGTAGAAGGAGTGAAGAAGGCTCATCATGCCATCCTTGTTCTTAAACGGGCAGGCCTCCACAATGGGGCTCACCAGCACCTCCGCAAGCCCACTGCCGACGGCATACAGGATCACCGCAATGAGAATTCCGAGGAAAGGCGCAGAGAGCAGTTCCGGGAGAATCGCCAACAGCACAAGCCCCGCCGCCGAAATCGCCTGGGATACCACTACACAGACGCGGTACCCGATTTTATCAACGAATTTGGTCGCTCCAAGATCAATGAGCAGCTGGGTCAGATAAAACACAAGGGGAATGATGGCAATCTTTTCCAGCGAAATCCCATAGGTGTTTTGAAAGGTCAAAAACAGAAGCGGCGCAAAGTTGGCGGCGATGGCCTGGGTGATAAACCCCAGATAACAGGCCGCCAAAGTTTTTCGGTACTTTCGGGTTTCTTCCACGTCACCTGCCTGCCCGAATATTTTTCACGGTTTTTTTCTCAATGCTGAGATGCTCATACACTCGGACGCCGCCGTTGCCCACCGGAGCCTGGGCCAAAAGTCCCACTTTTATGACGGACTCTGCGGGAAGGTGAAAATATCGCATCATATAGTAATGCTCCCCGTCCGCAGAGTAGTGGAATGCGAAGTTGTTTCCGACCCGACAAACCTGGAGCCAAGCGCTGTTGCCCTCCAGGTTGCAGCCGTTGGCGTCATCGGAATCGCCCTTTGTCACCACGCTGACAGCAGCGTGTGTGCCAAAATCCGTCAGCTCAAAGCAGCATTTTGCCCAGCAATTCAGATTTTTCATGACCATGACAGAGGCAGAATCGTAGGTGTCCCGAAAATCGTGGGAGACTTTCACCCGCAGTACGAAATCCCCTTCCAGCTCCGTGTAATAATAGGGAGCATTGCAAAGAGACTCCGGGAGGATGCCCTCCTGACACTCGTCCATACTGCCGCAGAAGAAATCCGTCTGCGCCGGCGCCATAATTTCAATTCTGTCCCCCGTCTGTTTGACAGAGCTTTCGTTCAGCCACTTGAATTCCATATTATCTGTCCGTCCTTCCATGTTTTCAGAGGTATTACGGCATCGAAATTCCGAAATACTCCGGAATCCGGCTGAGGTTCCGCAACCTTACAGTCCCGCATAAAAACGGGCCTTTACGGCGTTTCGCCTTATTCCCACTCGATGGTTGCCGGCGGTTTGGACGTGATGTCGTAGACGATGCGGTTTGCGTGCGGGACCTCGTTCGTGATGCGGTTGGAGACCTTTTCCAGCACGTCATAGGGAATGCGCGCCCAGTCGGCCGTCATGGCGTCCACGCTTGTCACCGCGCGCAGGGCGATGACGTTCTCATAGGTGCGGAAATCGCCCTGAACCCCTACCGTCTTGCTGTTTGTGATGACGGCGAAATACTGCCAGATCTGCCCCGCAAGTCCTGCCTTTGCCACTTCCTCGCGAAAGATATAGTCCGCGTCGCGCAGCGTCTCCAGCTTTTCGCGCGTGACCTCGCCCATGATGCGGATGGCAAGCCCGGGACCGGGGAAAGGCTGACGCCGGACGACCGATTCGGGAAGTCCCAGCTCGGTTCCAACGCGCCGCACTTCGTCTTTGAACAGATCGCGGAGCGGTTCGACGATCTCCTTGAAGTCGACGACGGAGGGAAGTCCGCCCACGTTGTGGTGGGACTTGATGACGGCGGATTTATCCTTTCCGCTCTCGATGACGTCGGGATAGATCGTCCCCTGGACGAGGAAATCGACGGCGCCGATCTTTTTGGCCTCGATCTCGAACACCTTGATAAACTCCGCGCCGATGATCTTGCGCTTCTGTTCGGGATCGGACACGCCCGCAAGGCGGGAGAGAAAGCGCTCGCCCGCGTCCGCGCGGATGAGATTCATGCCGAGCCTGTCGCGGAAGACGGACATGACCTCCTCCGATTCGCCCTTGCGGAGCAGTCCGTGATCGACAAACACGCAGACGAGGTTGTCCCCCACGGCGCGATGCACGAGCGTCGCCGCGACGGCGGAATCCACGCCGCCCGACATGGCGCAAAGGACTTTTTTCGAGCCGATCTTCTCCTTCAGACGCTCCACCTGTTCGGCGACAAAATTGCCCATCGTCCAGTCCCCCGCCGCCTTGCAGACGTTGTAGAGAAAATTTTCAAGGATCTTGTTGCCGTACTGCGAATGGACGACCTCGGGATGGAACTGAACGCCGTAGATTTTCTTTTCCTCGCTGCCGTACACCGTGACGGGACAGGCGGGCGTGGAGGCGAGCACCTCGAATCCGTCCGGCACGCCGGTGACGTGGTCGGTGTGGCTCATCCAGCACACGCTCGTCTGCGGAATCCCCTCCGAGATCCGACTGTTCTTCACAAAGGAAAATTCACGTTTTCCGTATTCGCTTTGGGCGGCGTGTTCCACTTTTCCCCCGAGCGTATACGCGATAAGCTGACAACCATAGCAGATGCCCAGCACGGGAATGCCCAGTTCGAGCACCGCGCGGTCGATGTGCGGGGAGGCGGGGTCGTACACGCTGTTCGGCCCGCCCGTGAAGATAATGCCGATGGGATCGTACGCTTTGATCTGCTCCACCGTCATGTCGCAGGATTTGAGGTCGCAATATACCTTGAGGTCGCGCACGCGGCGCGCAATGAGCTGATTATACTGCCCGCCGAAGTCGAGGACGAGCACGCGTTGATGCTGCATAGTATTTCTCCGGATGTAAAATTAGGCGATGAAGAATTGGACGGGAAAAACGCCCGTTCGGGCGTTTTTCTGCGAAAGCGGCGCTGTCGGTCGTCGCACTGTGGCCGTTTAGTTGCGCACCGTGTAGTTGGGCGCTTCCTTGCTGATGGAGATGTCGTGCGGGTGGCTTTCTTTAAGGCCTGCATTGGTGATGCGCACGAATTCGGAATTCTTGCGCAGATCTTCGATGGTCGCCTTGCCGCAATACCCCATGCCCGAACGGATGCCGCCCACCATCTGGTAGACGATCTCGGAGATCGTGCCGCGGTAAGGAACGCGGCCTTCGACGCCCTCGGGGACGAATTTCTTGTTGTTTTCCTGGAAGTATCTGTCCTTGGAGCCGACTGCCATCGCCGCAAGCGAACCCATGCCGCGATACACCTTGAAGCTCCTGCCCTGATAGAGTTCGATCTCGCCGGGGCTCTCTGCCGTTCCCGCGAGCAGGGAACCGATCATGACGGCGCTGCCGCCTGCGGCAAGCGCCTTGACGATGTCGCCCGAGTACTTGATGCCGCCGTCCGCGATGATGCGCTTGCCGAGTTTGTCCGCCATCTCGGCGCAGTCCATAATGGCGGTGAGCTGCGGCACGCCGATGCCCGCGACGATACGCGTGGTGCAGATGGAGCCGGGGCCGATGCCGACTTTCACGACGTCCGCACCCGCTTTGACGAGTGCCTCGACCGCGCCCGCCGTTGCGACGTTGCCCGCAATGAGCGGAATGTTCGGATATTTGGACTTGATCTCTTCGACCTTGTTGAGCACCATGCGCTGGTGTCCGTGGGCCGTATCGACGGCGATGACGTCCACCTTCGCCTCGACGAGGGCGGCGATACGGTCCATCGTGTTGGCCGCCGTGCCGACGGCCGCACCGACCAGAAGTCTTCCGTTCTTGTCGCGCGCGGAGTTGGGATACTGGATGCTCTTTTCGATGTCCTTAATGGTGATCAGGCCCTTCAAGTAGCCCTTCTCGTCCACGATGGGCAGTTTTTCGATGCGGTGCTTGCCGAGGATCTTCTGCGCCTCTTCGAGCGACGTCCCGACGGGCGCGGTGACGAGGTTTTCCTTGGTCATCACGTTCTCGATCGGCTGCTCGAAATTGGTCTCGAAACGCAGATCGCGGTTGGTGAGAATGCCGACGAGCTTTCCGTTTTTGGTGATCGGCACGCCGCTGATGCGATAGCGCTCCATGAGCGCAACGGCGTCCTTTACAAGGTTCTGCGGTTCAAGATAGAACGGGTCGGTGATGACGCCGTGCTCCGAACGCTTGACCTTGTCCACCTCTTTGGCCTGTTCTTCGATGGACATATTCTTGTGAATGATGCCCATGCCGCCTTCCCGCGCCATGGCAATGGCAAGACGGCTCTCCGTCACCGTGTCCATGGCGGCGGAAATGATGGGAATGTTCAGATTGATCCCATCGGTGAGCGTCGTGCGCAGATCTACCTGACTGGGAAGCACCTCGGACGCCTGCGGAATGAGGAGGACATCGTCAAATGTCAACCCTTCCTTAACGATTTTGCTCATCTACAAATACCTCCAGAATATTTACGAGAGTCTGATAGCACCCGTCTTGCGCAAAGTCCCCCTCTTCGAGTGCCTGTAAAATTTCAATGCAAAATGCCCTGTCCGCTTTTCCCGCCGCCTCTGTCGCCAGCACATAGACGGGATTTCCCGACGGAAACGAGGCGTCCGTCTCGGACAGCGCAAAGTCGAGCGCCGCGGTACGGGATTGCGCATCCTCCGCGAGCCGATACATGACGCACGCTTCCAGTCCGCAGACATAGTCGCGATAGCTGTACGTGATCTGTTCTCCCTCCACGACGACGGGCGGAATCTGCGCGTCGCGCTGTGCGCACAGATCGGCAAAACCGTCCGACGCATAGAGAATATCAAAACGCTCCTCTGCCTGCTCGTCGCGGCCGTGCGTCGCTGCGAGCTCAAAGGAACGTGCAAGATAGGCGAGATCGCCGGAGCGTTCATACTCCTGATAGGCATAATCCGAACTGATCGCCTCCATCCCGAGGGAGTACGCGAGGTCGGACATTGCGGCAGGAACGCAGAGCGACGCGACACCGAATGCAGCCACTGCAAGCACGATGACGACGCCGAGCGTGATGAACGCCGTTTTCAGAATAATTTTCCTCATAGACCGAAAACCGAAGGGTCCTTCTCCTGATTCGTCATAAGACAAGAAATAATTTTACTTATTTTAGCACACACACGGCGAAAATGCAACCGAATACGAAAAAAAAGTGCGAAAAGTCATATCGGGAAAATCGCAATCATAGGGTATCGTATGAAAAACAAGAAAAAATACACCCTGTGCGCGATCGGCGCGCTCCTGACCGCCCTGCTTCTTCCCGCGCTCTGCGCCTGCGCGCCCTATGACTACTCCGACCGCGTGAGCGAGATCCGCTCCGATCTGTTCCTCGCCGATACGGACGACTTTTCGCTGACGCTCGCATGCGTCTCCCGCGAATATCCCTATGCGGACGACGGCATCCCCTGCCCCATGACGGACACGGTCGAGATCACCCTCGTCCCCGCAGGCGAAGTCCCCGACCATGCCGAAGTCTACTTCGGAGAATCGGGCGGCGAGGCCTCGTTTTCCTCCGCCTACGGCGACTTCCGCTATTCGCAGGGCGTGAGCGCCTTCCCCGAGGGGAGCGTCCCCATCCGCGTCGTCTGGGGCGACAAGAGCTATGAAATTGCCGCCACGAGCGTCAGAACGGAGACAACGCTCACGCCGAAAGACGCCCTCTCCGCCTTCGTCACGGCAGAAAAAGAGACGCTCTCCGCCATGAAACGCGACGGCGCCTTCTGCGGCGAGATCGCCGTTCGCCTGTTACGGCGCGACAAGAATTACTACTACACCGCCGTGACGGACGGCTCCGAACGCATCGCCCTGCTCCTGGACGGCGAAACGGGAGACGTCCTCGCCAGACGGCGGGATACCCTTTAGCCTTACAACGGGCTCCCCTTTCACCCGGACGCAGGCTTTCCTCTGACGATTCCTTCCAACTCTTCTTTCTTCTTCGGGCGGGGCCCCCTGACAACGCGGCGCCCCCCACTAAATGTGGTGTTTTATAAGGCGATATAGCCACACAGTAATCTATTATGACAAAAATAACATTATAGGG
>ERZ1090868.930-NODE-930-length-16010-cov-7.315575_pt1 | contig 16010 bp, 14 predicted proteins | sample MGYA00478475_ERZ1090868 | MGnify/ENA primary metagenome ERZ1090868 (study PRJEB33644, sample SAMEA5815747) | chicken gut metagenome | biome: Chicken; feature: Gastrointestinal Tract; material: Caecum | place: Ireland | collected 2019-01-01 | study: A study of the...
AAATAATACAAGCATACTTAAATATTGCGGTATAGCAGGAAAAGCAGTAATCTGCCAAAACTTAGACAGTCTTATACCTGATAAAATAAGCACAGAAACCGCAATTAAACCAACTATAAATAAAAGTGGTTTTCCAATAAAACTAGGTATTTTAAGACATAAAGCCTCAAAATCTCTAATATTAAAATGTGTAAGCAGTTTTAAATAAGCAAAAGTGATTAAAGCAAAAATTATAGTGGAAATTAAAAAAGAAAATATATCTTCTGGTGAAGTTTCAAGATATAAACCATCAGCAAGCAGAAAAATCGCAAGAAATGCACCTTGCCAACGAGGGAAAAGTGTATCACGCATATTTCACACCCCCGTCACTTGATATTATAATGCTAGATTTAGGCTTAACATGTCCATCATCAGATAGAGTAAGCACAGGAAGTGCAATATCTCGACCATTTAAGCTATAATCTAAAATTCTAAACATAGGAAAATCTAAAAAAGTTTGGTCTTTAGTTCGCTTTTCAAGCAGTGATGAAAGTGCCATTCCAGGTATACCATCGGTTACAGAGGGAGCTTGTAAAATTTCATCAGGTGTTGAATTTTCAGCAATAGCAATTCTAAGAGTTAATCTTGCATCTGGTCGCTCAAGTAAACTATTAACCAAATTATCAATATCAAACCTAGCGATATTCTCGCTTACTATAATAATAGAGGCATGACTTAAATATAATCTGCTTGCAAGCATCATATCAGCATTATAAAATAAATCAGAAAAATTTTCTGATTTTACGGTGAAATATGCAGGGGACACTTCGCCATCTAAACTGTCTTGTCTTATGCTTTCGATTGTCATTTGATATAAATTGTCTTTTTTATCTATCGCAAAAGCAGAAATAGGCAGAATTTGCCCTGCGTTTTGGTTTAACTCAACACGCTTGTTTTTGTTAGGTTGACAACCCGTTAACATTAAAAGGCAGATTATAAGAAGTAAAATCTTTTTCATTTTTTACTCCTTCCTGCAATAAATCGTTTGTTTTTCATTTTTCGCCAGCTTATTCTAATGGCTCTATCCTCTGTATGAGCATTAACTCTAGGCAGTAGGTTTAATAAATAAGGTGTAGAACATGAATGAAGTGCACATAAATGCAGTAAAACAGATGAAAGACCTAAAACAAGTCCATAAAGACCGAACAAAGCCGAGCAGATAAGCAAAATAAAACGCAAATATAAAGCGGCATTTTGAAGTTTAGGGGCAGCAAGTCCAGTAACTGCTGCAATAGCTACTATAATTACAGCAGGTGCGGAAATAAGTCTTGCGGAAACAGCTGATTGACCAAGCACTAAACCTCCTACAATAGACATTGTAGAGCCAATAACCCCAGGGGTACGAGTTCCAGCCTCTTTTAAGATTTCAAATACTATTAAAAGGGTGAAAATCTCCCAAAGAGGGGGGAGTGGTACGCCTTTTTGTGCAGCAGCTAGAGCGAGTAACATTCTTGTAGGCAAAAGCTCTGCATGATAATAAAGAAGTGCCACATATAAAGCGGGAATTATAATAGATAATAATATACCACAAGAGCGTATTATTCGTGCAAGACTTGCTTGCATAACAGGTAAATAATAATCATCATTTGCCTGTATACATTCCTGTAAAATGCAAGGGGCAGTTAATACAACAGGTGAACCGTCAGTTATAATAGCAACTCTGCCTTCAAGCAGTTTTGCAACAACTACATCTGGTCTTTCGGTTGTGCCAAGGGTTGGAAAAGGCGAGCTTTGTTCATCTCTTATACATTCGGCTATATAATTTGCATCTAGTATACCGTCAAGGTCTATACTATCAAGTCGTTTTTTTATTTCCTTGACAAGTTTTTCATCTGTTACACCATCGAGGTAACACAAACAAACTGCGGTTTGGCTATGTGTTGCCATGCGTGAAAATGAAAATTTAAGCCTAGTATCATTTAAACGTCTGCGAATCATGGATAAATTTATCATAAAAGCCTCTGTGAAACCCTCACGAGGACCTCTAAGCACACGTTCATTATCAGGCTCACTTGATGAACGTACAGAAAAACCCTTTGTATTAACCACAACAGGTTTATCCTCGCCCTCGGTTAAAATAACTGTATCACCATACATCATAGCCGAAAGCATTTTGTTAAGGTCAGGCTGTACTATGCTGTCATTTATCTGTATTATTGTTTCGGCTAAGGTTTCAGCAGTCACTTTGCTTTCATAGCATGATACTATTGGTCTTATTATACTTTGATTTATAGCAAGATTATTTACCATTCCATCAAAAAAGCATACTGCACAAGTAAGACCATTTTTATTTTTTGCCATTCGGGTTATAAATGTGTTATCATTTTTAAAAATATTTTTTAGAACCTGTATATTATGTTCAAGTGATGTTGTAAATTTAATTTCAGCCATAAAAAAACGCTCCTTTGGGATAAAGTATAACCAAAAGAGCAAATATAATACATTTTATTTAGGTGCAAGCATATAAGTAGCAAGTGTATCACCGAAAAGCTGAATTGAATAAATAGCCTCTTGCAAAGTGTTTCCTGAAGTGCCGACCTCTAAAAGCATAGATGCAGGCGTTAAATGCAGATTAAAACGTTGCTTTCTGAGATTTATTGAACGCATCAAATTAGGATAGGCTGCATCTAATTCCCTTTGAAGTGTTACAGCATATCCTAAATGTTCTTCCCAATCATCAAAAGCAAGTCCGCTTGCATCTGTACCCATTACGAGCATCATCTGTGCTGCGGTTTTTCCGTTTATATCGGTTGAAAGCTTTTTTGGTGTGCCATCAGCATTTAAAATAGCATCTCTATGAATATCAATAGTCATTTTTACACTTGGATATTTCTTTAAAGCCGCCTGTACATTTCGAAGTGACTCGCCATAAGAACCATTATATGATGGATAGTCATTAAGGTCGGTGAGATGTATTGTTTTTATTCCTCGGCTTTCAAGCACTTTGCAAAGCTCCTCACCAACTCTAACCATGTTTTGGTTAGTATCAAGTGTTCTTTGTTCACCGCTTGCAGTATATGTGTCAGAACCAGATGGTGTATATGCTTCGGTTGCATGGGTGTGATATATAAGCACTAAAGGCTCATCACTATCTGCTATTACACGTTTAGGGTTATCAAGCATTGACTGTAAGTTAAATTCATAACCCGATTGATTGCTAAAAGTTACGGTATCCGCTTTTGGTATTTCATCTGGGTTTACAGGCTGTTTTTCGGTTGTTTGCTCTGGTGTTTGAGCGGGCTGTTCAGGCTGCTCAGTATCAGAAACTTCTATAACAGTTTCTGATGATTTATTTTCTACATTTTCGGTATATTCTCCTGTTTCGAGTGCAAGGGCAGCACGAACGAAACGGTCATTTTGAGCTAGATTAGAAAGTATATCTTTTAAAAGCTCATCGCCTCCAGCTTTACCTGTTAAAAGTAAAACTGCGGCTAATATAAGACAGAAAAATGCGGGAGCAGAAGTGTTACTGCTTTTACGTCGTTTCATTCATGTTGACCTCCTTGGTAATTTGTACCTAAGCTAATATATGGTCAACATTTATGGTTTATGACAAATATAAATCTATTGTTTCTGGAGTTAAGTCAGGCTGAAATGCCATATTAAGTGCATAGCCTATAACACGGGAAATATCATTTACGTCTTTATCTATATCTCTTGTTGTTACAAAAAGAGGGGTTTTAGTTTGTTCTGAGATTAAACTACTGGCATCTATAACAGTTGGTGCACCGATAGAAATAACAGGAACACCTAATGTTTTTTCATTTAAGGCTGCACGAGAGTTTTGAACGCCTGACCCTGGGACTATACCAGTGTTGGAAAGCTGTATTGTTTTGCAAAGTCTATCCGCATCACCTGCTGCAAGTGCATCAATAGCTATAACAATAGAGGGATTTATTTGCTCTATAATGCCTTTTGCAATCTCACTAACTTCAATTCCCGTTTGACCTAGTACACCAGAGGAAATAACACTTACAGAACGCCAATTACTAAATAAATCAGGTTCTTTGTCTATTAAATGTCTCGTTGCAAGCAAATATTCACAGGAGAAAGGTCCTATTGCATCAGGGGTTATTTGTCTATTGCCAAGACCTAAAACAAAAGCGGGTGAACTATCATTTTTAGGCAAAAGTTTTTTTATGCATGAAGAAATGATTTTACAAGCTGATGTGAAAGAGTCTTCTTCACGTCTTGCAAGGGCATCTATTACTATGGTATCATATACACCTATTGGTTTGCCGATTTTTTCGGCAGCTTCATCGGTTGTTATCTCAACTGTTGTAACTGAAAAACCTGATAAATTTTCCGTTTTGCTTATAACTCCAGATAGCTTGCCTATATTATCCTGTTTACTAATCTCAAGAGATTCTACTGCAAGGTCAGTTCTGCAACCTTTTATTAACATAGTTTTGCCCCTTTCTAATATATAATAAATGCAGTATATGTGAAAAATATATGTTTATTCATCGAAATATAAGATATTTAAAAAAATAATTATAAAAATAAAAATAATGCTTGCTTTTTTGGTGAAAAGATGGTAGTATTATAAATACTGATGACTAGCTAGAGCAAGGAGGTGGAATCGAATGCCAAATATTAAGTCTGCAAAGAAGCGTGTCAAGGTAACCAAGATTAAGGCTATGCGTAACCAGATGGCTAAGAGTGCTCTTAAGACCATTCTGAAGAAGTTTGATGCAGCTGTTGAGAGCGGTGATAAGGCTGCTGCTGAGGTTGCATACAAGGCTGCTGTTAAGGCAGTAGACAAGGCCGCTGCAAAGCATCTTATGCATAAGAATGCTGCCTCTCATAAGAAGAGTGCTCTGACTCTGAAGCTGAACGCTATCGGCTAATTTAAAAGCATAGGATATTAAATGCTCTGTCTTTTTAGGCAGAGCATTTTTTGACCATAAAAAACGTGTGCCATTAAAGCACACGTTTTTTTTATTATTTTGAATAATAGATTGCAGTTACAATTCCATCTTGAATGGAGGCAGTAGCATTTTTATATTCGTTGCCAGTTGATATTGGCTCATTGGAAAGTAAGCTGTAAGGGTCAATGCATATAGAAGTCATGTCTTCTGCTACATCAACAACTTCACCATTTACAGATAAAATCCCATTGTTCCAAGAAATATTATCGTCCATTTTTGCACTCTCGTTAATTTCGGCATAAAATTCTTCGCCTTGACCATAGAGTTTCGAGCAATTATAAAGCCCTGCAAAAGTTTGACCGTCTGTGTAGTTTGTGATTTTTACATTAGGATAAAACTCATCGCCTACACAAAGATTTATTACATCAGGATTTTCTATATAAATTGGCTCGCCAAGACCATTTTTGTCAAGCATAAGTGAGCGATAAAGTAAAACCGCAACTTCTGCTCGTGAAATTGTATCCTTTGGCAGTAGTTTGCCATCATTTCCGCAAACCACCTTTGAGTGTGTAAGTGCCCAAACTGCATCTGCTGCATAGGAAGCTATATCCGCAGTATCTTCATAAGATTTAAGAGCTTGTTTGTTGAAAGTGATGCCTGTTTTTTCTAGTGTATTTTTTAGTATAACTATTGCATCTTGTCTTGTAAGTGGAGCTTCTGGATTAAAGTTTCCATTTTCATCACCAGATACAATGCCTAAATTTTTTGCAGCACTTACAGCTGAAGTGTAATATTTATCTTTTTCTACATCTGCAAAATTGTTGTCGTTTGCATAATTTGTCATATTATATGCTCTGCTAAGCATAGTTATAAAATCTGCTCTTGTCAAATCGGCATCTGCATCATAAACGCAGTGTTCTTTTCCTTTTATAATGCCTGCATTTGCAAGATAGTCTATGGATTGTAATGCCCAAGAGTAACCATCGTTTACATCTACAAAAAATACAGAATGGTCTGGGGCATATACAATGCCGTTCTGCTCAATCACATCTGTCGCTGAAGCATTCACTAGGGCAGAGCAGAGAACTGTTGTCGAAAGCACCGTTGCAATCAGTTTCTTATTCATAATAAAATGAACCTCCTTTGGTTTAAATGATGTGTAGAGTAAAAAATGACTTCAATATTATAACACATAATATTTAAAAAGTAAAATAAAAATTTGGTTACACTTTTTCGACATAATTCTTTATCAGAATAAAAAAAGAAAACCCTTAAAATTAAGGGTTTTCTAAACTACAAAATTTATTTTTTGCTAGGTATAATTTCTACCCAATATCCATCTGGGTCAGATATAAAATAAATGCCCATTGCCTCGTTTTCAAAGCAAATACAGCCCATTTCCTTGTGACGCTTATGTGCAGCCTCGAAATCATCTACAACAAGTGCTAAGTGGAACTCATTATCACCCAGATTATAAGCTCTGTCCCAATCACGAAGCCATGTAAGCTCTAAATTATGCTCACTCACGCCATCAGATAAATAAACAATAATAAATGAACCGTCTTCTGGAGTAATACGGCGTACTTCTTTTAAATCAAGAGCTTTTTTATAAAACTCAAGTGAAACGTCTAAATCCTTTACATTAAAATTATTGTGTGCAAAACGAAACTGCATTTTAATATCCTCCTTTAAAGGGAAAATTTATCAAAAATACAGTAACATAATTAAAATCAAATATCAATCAAAAATTAAAAATAAGCAAAAAAATTATATCTATATTTTTAATAATACAATTTGCTTGCGTTGATAAGGGCAAAATGCTATACTATATGGTGTTAATTTGTATATAGAGGAGGTCTGGGCTTTATGGATAAAAAGCTGAAAAGAATTATTCAGCCAGGATATCATTTTTATTTTGCCATATTCCTGCTGTTTGCATTATCCTGTGCCTATGTTTCCCCTGTTATGTCCTCGGTAGGCATTGTACTATGTCTTATGATGTATTTAATATATCGTCAAAGAGAAAGACTTCGCAGAACCGAAATGATGCGTTATTTACAAGGTGTTACACTTGATGCAGGACATTCATCTCGTTCATCAATAGTTGACTTTCCATTGCCAACTGTAATTGTTAGAGCTTCAACAAATGAAATTCTTTGGGCAAATGATGCCTTTTGTGAGGCAACAGGTCATTGGGACTGTGCTCCAAATGAAAACTTTCGTGATATTGCTCCCGATTTTGATACTCAGTGGCTTGCAGACGGTGAGTCTAAATACTCAGGAGAACTTAAAGTTGATGATAATTACTTCTGGGTATATGGCAGCATAGTCAATGAACAGGAAGAAATTCTGCTTGTTTTGTATTTTGTGCCTTGTACAGACTATATACATTGCAGGGAACGTTATACACTAAGTAGACCAATAGTTTCTATAATTTGTATTGATAACTATGAGGAACTGACTAAAAGTGCCACTGATTCAGAAAAATCAAGTATACTTGCTGAAATTGATAGAAAAATCGCACAATGGGCAAAAGATAGTCGTTCACTGCTTAGAAAATATGATAGAGATAAATATATTTTTGTGCTTGAAAGCGGAGATTTATCTAAACTTGCAAGCAAAAAATTCAGTGTATTAGATGATGTTAGAACTATTCAAAGCCGTGCAGGTGTTGTGGCGACACTTTCAATAGGTATTGGCAGTGAAGGCGAAAATTTCTCCGAATGTTTTCATTATGCTGGTGTTGCACTTGACATGGCTCTTTCCCGTGGCGGTGACCAAGCGGTTATTAAAACAAAATATAATTTCGAATTTTTTGGTGGACTATCTAAAGAATTGGAAAAACGTACTAAAGTTAAATCTAGAGTGGTTGCTAATGCACTTATGCAGCTTATAAGAGAATCTTCTCGTGTTATGATTATGGGTCATCAAACAAGTGATATGGACTCAGTAGGTGCTGCTGTTGGTATGGCATGTGCTGTAAAAACTCATGGTAAACCAGTTAATATTGTTGTTCGTAAGGAAAAAAGTCTTGCAAAAGAGCTTATATCTAAAATAGAAAATAAAGAAGGTAACGAAAACTTATTTATAGAACCAGATGATGCAATGGTATTATGTGACTATAATACACTTCTTATTGTTGTAGATACTAATAGACCTGATTATGTCGAGTCACTCCCACTGCTTCAGTCTATAAATAAAGTTGCTGTTATTGACCATCATAGACGTGCTGCAAGTTATATTGAAAATTTTGCATTAAATCTTCATGAACCTTATGCATCTTCTGCATCAGAGCTTGTATGTGAACTTTTACAGTATATGGTTCAGTCAAGCGATGTTAGCAAAGAAGAAGCAGAATGTTTGCTTGCAGGCATATATCTTGATACAAAAGGATTTTCTATCAAGACTGGTGTTAGAACATTTGAGGCTGCTGCATATTTAAAACGTGCTGGTGCTGAAATGGTAGCTGTTAAGAAGTTATTTCAGTCTACACTTGAAGAATACATGCAGTGTCAAAGGGTTATTTCCTCTGCTAAAGACTGTGGAGGTGGCATTATTTTGGCAATTTCCGATGAAGATATACAAGATAGAGCTTTAGCTGCTATTGCAGCAGATTCACTGCTTAATATTATAGGTGTTAGAGCAAGCGTTGTAGCTTTTCAGTCGGAAAATGATACTATTGTTTCTGCTCGTTCTTTTGGACAAGTTAATGTGCAAATTGTTATGGAAAAGTTAGGTGGCGGAGGTAATATAACCTCAGCTGGTGCTCAACTTAGAAATACAAGCCTAGAAGAAGCTGAACCAAGACTCCTTGATGCTATAAGTGAGTATTTGGGAGAGGACGACAGAAAAGACAAACTATAAGTAAATGGAGGATTTTTTAATCATGAAAGTTATTTTAAAAGCAGATGTTAAAGGCAAAGGTAAAAAAGGCGATTTAATAGAAGTAAGCGAAGGCTATGGCAGAAATTTTCTTCTTCCCCGTGGTCTTGCAGACCTTGCAACAGCTGATAATTTAAACTTAAAGCGTCAGGCTGATGAGGCTCAGGCTCGCAGAATTGCTCTTGAAAAGCAAGCTGCAAAGGATACCGCAGAAAAATTAAAGGAGTTAAAAGTTGAAATTCGTGCAAAAGGCGGTGCCGGCGGTCGTTTATTCGGTGCTGTAACTGCTAAGGAAATTTCAGAAGAACTCAAAAAACAGCATGGTATTGAAATCGCTAAGAATAAAATTGTGCTTGATGAGCATATTAAGTCCTTTGGTACTTACAATGTTAAGGCTAAGTTATACACTGAAATTACAGGCGAAATTCATGTGCAGGTAGTTGAAATCTAATTGTTTTAAGGGAATGGGCACACGCAGCAAATTTTCGTGTACCCATTCTCCATTTTTAAGTTTAGAGGAAAAGTAAAAATGGACGAATTACTTTCAAGACAAATGCCACAAAGCACTGAGGCAGAACAGGCAGTTATTGGCTCTATGCTTATCGACCCCGAGTGTGTGCCGACAGTCATTGAACAGCTAAGACCAGAGGATTTTTATATAGAGGAAAATCGCCACATTTTTGAGACCATTTACTCTATGTTTAATCATGCAATGAGAATTGATGCAGTAACTGTGCTTGACCAGTTAAAAAGTGCAGGCTTTTATGATGAGGCTGGTGGTCGTGCATATCTTATGCAGCTTATGGAGCTTACTCCAACATCAGCAGGTGTTAGAGAATATGCATCTATTGTTCGTGATAAAAGTATGTTAAGAGCTATTGCTACGGCTGGTGCAGAAATTGAAAGACTTGCTCTTTCTGAGGAAGGTTCAGCATCAGAGCTTACTGAACTTGCCGAACAAAAAATATATAATGTGCGTCAAGGCAGAGAAATTAAGGGTTTAAGCCATATTAAAAGTGTAATTATGGACTTATATGAACAGCTCGATGAGAGAAGTCGTTCAGATAGTGATATCTCTGGTATATCAACCGGGTTTAAAGATTTAGATTACGCCTTAACTGGACTTAATAAATCAGATTTAATTTTAGTTGCTGCTCGTCCAGGTATGGGTAAAACCGCTTTCGCACTAAATATTGCACTTAATGCGGCAAAAGCCTGTAAAAAAGATGTTGTTGTATTTCAGCTTGAAATGAGCAAAGACCAGCTCGCAAGCCGATTTTTAGCAAGTGAGGCTCTTATAGAGTCACAAAAGCTTAAAACTGGTAATTTAGGTGAAGATGATTGGATTAAAATAGCTCGTGCGACAAATGCACTTGCTAAAACTAGAATTTATGTTGATGATAACCCTGCAATCACTGTTGCTGAAATCAAGGCTAAATGCAGACGTTTGGGCGATGGATTAGGACTTATTGTTATAGATTATCTTCAGCTTATGCAGTCTGGAAAACGAAATGATAATCGTACGCAGGAAGTTGCCGAAATATCCCGAAGTCTTAAAATTATGGCAAAAGAACTAAACGTTCCTGTCGTTTGTCTTTCTCAGCTTTCCCGTGCCGCCGAACAAAGAGCAGATAAAAAGCCTATGCTTTCAGATTTGCGTGAATCGGGTGCAATCGAACAAGATGCTGATATTGTTATGTTTATTTACCGTGATGATTATTATAATGACGAAAGTGAACATAAAAATGTAGCCGAAATTATTATTGCTAAAAATCGTCATGGTGCGACAGGTTCAGTATATTTGCAGTGGATTGGTCAATATACAACTTTCTCAAGTCAGGATAGAATACATGGATAGTTTTTTAAAACAAGTCAAGGATAATATTGATAGATTTTCTATGCTAGGGGAAAATGAAACTGTGCTTGTAGGTCTTTCAGGTGGTGCAGATTCAGTTGCTCTTTTATTATCACTTTATAAACTAGGTTATAAAGTCAGAGCTTGTCACTTAAATCATTGTTTGCGTGGTGATGAAGCAGACAGAGATGAATATTTTTGCAAAAATCTTTGTGATAAGTTAAATATTGAGCTTGTTATAAAGCGTGAAAATATAGCTGAGTATGCTAAAAACTCTAAGCAAAGCACAGAAACAGCCGCAAGGGAAATAAGATATAAATTTTTTGATGATGTGGCTGAAGGTCAAAAAATTGCAACCGCTCACAGTGCAAGTGATGTGGTAGAAACTATGATTTTTCATCTTGCAAGAGGTACAGGACTTACGGGGCTTTGCTCAATACCACCTGTAAGAGGCAATATTATAAGACCGCTTATTTCTCTAACAAGAGAGGAAATCGAAAACTTTTTACAGAGTTTAAATCAAGATTTTGTGACTGACAGTACAAATCTAACCGATGATTACACAAGAAATAAAATCAGAAGTCAGATTGTGCCTGTTCTCAAAAATATAAATCCACAGGCTGAAAAGGCGGCAGTTAATTTAGCATTTAAGCTTAGAGAAGAAGAAGATTTTCTCGAAACAAATGCTAAAATGGAGCTTGAAAGAGCTAAAACTAAAGATGGATTTAAAGTTTGGGTTTTTAATAACACTCATACAGCTATAAAGCATAGAATGCTTAAAATGCTTTGCAAAAATGCAGGTGTTCCTATGCATGAGTTTAACTCAAAGCATATTACTGCACTGGAAAGCTTGCTCAAAAATAATAACCCTTCGGCTAGAATTTCACTTCCAGCTGATTTTATTGCTAAACGTGAATATGAAAACATTAAAATTGAGCGTAAAATAAATCAAAATTCACAAGAAGTTAAAGAAATTTTACTTGAAAATCTTATAGATAACGGGCAAAATATAAATGATGTAAATATCACTATTAGAAAATATAAAAAAAATTATGTTTTTTACAAAACATTCAATACTTTTTATGTTGACTGTGATACAATAGATATGCAATCTTGCGTTTTGCGAAAAAGGCAAGCAGGCGATAAAATTCGACTGAGTGAAAAGTCTGGCAGTAAGACGCTTAAAAAACTATTAATAGAAAAGAAGATTCCAGCAGATAAACGCGATAAGCTGATTGTTATAGCAGATAAAAATGGTGTTATTGCAGTGCAAAATATCGGTATAGATATAAGCAGAAAACCAGCTGATGGCGAAATCTTGGAAATCAAAATTAAGGGGTAGTCCAAAATGAAAAACGATATGAAAGAAATTTTATTTACAGAGCAGCAGCTTACTGATAAAGTCGCTGAGTTAGGTGCAAGAATTACTGCTGATTATAGAGGAAAAAATCCGCTTATTATCAGTGTTTTAAAAGGTAGTTATATCTTTATGGCTGATCTTACCCGTAAAATCGAAATTCCTTGTAATATTGATTTTATGGTTGTTTCAAGCTATGGTAGTGGAACTAAAACCAGTGGTGAAGTACAGATTATTAAGGATATAGGTCAGAAAATCGAAGGTCGTGACCTTATCATTGTTGAGGATATACTTGATAGTGGCGTAACATTAAACTATCTTATGAAAATCCTCAAAGCTCGTGGTGCAAATTCCATTCGTTTATGCACTCTGCTAAGTAAGCCAGAGCGTCATAAGGTGGAAGTACCTATTGATTATTTAGGCTTTGAAATCCCAGATGAGTTTGTTGTTGGTTATGGTCTTGACTATGCAGAGCGTTACCGCAACTTGCCATATATTGGCATACTCAAACCGGAGGTTTATGGCGGATAAATATCAGTATTTGCTTTTTTGCAAATGCTAAATACAGCTGATATATCTAAATTTTAGCTGAGAAAAGGAAGGTGTCCCTGATTGAAAGGTAAAATGAAAGGCTTTGGCATTTATCTTATTATATTAATGTTATTGCTTGCAGTTGCTACTGCCGCTTTGACTCGTGAACAAAGTGCTGCAAAGCCAAAGTATTCTGATGTGCTTGATTACTTCAATAATAAGCAAGTTGCTGAGTTCCAAATTGATGATAATGTTCTTAAAGCAACTCTTACAGATGGAAGTAAAATTCAGTACACAATCGCAAATTTAAACTGGTTTTACTATGATTTAGGTGAAACTATTTTAGAGCAACAGAAAGATGGTACATTAAAGGAAGTTGATTATACTACCCGTGAAATTCCTTGGTGGATGGGTATGGTTCCTTATGCTATTATTCTTGTGCTGATGGGCTTATTCTGGTACTTTATGATGAATAAGCAAGATGGTGGCGGTCGTGGCCCTATGCAGTTTGGTAGAGCCAGAGCTAAACTTGCTCAGGACGATAAACGCAAGGTCACATTTAATGATGTAGCTGGTGCTGACGAGGAAAAGGCAGAACTACAAGAAATTGTAGAATTCCTTAAAAATCCTAAGAAGTTTGTTGACCTCGGAGCAAGAATTCCTAAGGGTGTGTTACTTGTAGGCCCTCCAGGTACTGGTAAAACTCTGCTTGCTAAGGCTGTTGCTGGTGAGGCGGGAGTTCCTTTCCTGTCTATCTCTGGTTCGGACTTCGTTGAGCTTTATGTTGGTGTAGGTGCTTCTCGTGTGCGTGACCTTTTTGACCAAGCTAAGAAAAACTCTCCTGCAATCGTATTTATTGACGAGATTGATGCAGTAGGTCGTCAGCGTGGTGCTGGTTTAGGCGGTGGTCACGATGAACGTGAACAGACTCTCAACCAGTTACTTGTAGAAATGGACGGTTTCGGTGCTAATGAAGGCGTTATTATTATCGCTGCTACCAACCGACCAGATATTCTCGATAGAGCACTTTTAAGACCAGGACGTTTTGACCGTCAGGTTTATGTTGGTGCTCCTGATGTAAAGGGCAGAGAGCAAATTCTGCATGTTCATGCAAAAAATAAGCAGTTTGACCCAGATGTTGATTTTAATTCTATCGCTAAGGGTACAGTCGGTATGACTGGTGCAGACCTTGAAAACTTACTAAATGAGGCGGCACTATTAGCTGCTAGAAGAAATAAAAAGCTTATCACTAATGATGAAATTGAAGAAGCACTTCTAAAGGTTGAAATGGGTCCAGAAAAGAAGAGCCGTGTTGTTAGCGAAAAGAAAAAGCGTATTGTTGCATACCATGAGGCAGGTCATGCTGTCGCTCACCATGCAATGGGTACTCTTGACCCAATTCACTATATTACCATCATTCCTCGTGGCGGTGCAGGTGGTTTCACTATGTGGCGTCCACAGGAAGAGGGCGGTCTTGAAACAAAGTCTTACTTTGAAGACAGCATTGTAACTGCTCTTGGTGGTCGTGTGGCTGAAAAGCTTATCTTTGATGAAATTACAACTGGTGCATCTGGTGATATTCGTCAAGCTACCGCTATGGCTCGTGCGATGGTTGTTAACTATGGTATGAGTGATAAAATCGGCACTGTTGATTATGGCGATAGCGGTGAGGTATTTATCGGTCGTGACTTTGGTGCAACTCATAGTTATTCCGAAGATAAGGCGGCTGAGATTGACGCTGAGGTTCATCGTATTATTGATGAAGCTTATAAACGCTGTGTACAAATTCTCACTGACCATGATAAACAGCTCCATGATGTTGCTGAATATCTGCTTCGCAATGAAACAATGGACGGCGATGTATTTGTTAAAATCTTTAATGGCGAATATGTGCCAGACAAGACTGCAACAGTTGCATCTGCTGAGGAGTTAAACCGCACTCCAGAGGGTGTTAATGAACAAAACCCTACTGCTGAGCAGGTTAAAACAGAAGATAAAGTGTCTTTAGATAAAAAAGATAGTGAATAATAAAAAAATCCGCTGATTTACAGCGGATTTTTTTTAGCCTATGCCACCAAACATAATGCCAAGAATAACAACTAGAATTGCAATCGGTACATAAACATATTTTGCTAGTATATCAAATGCATTTGATATGGTCTTTTCTCTGCCGATTTGCAGTTCCTCTTTGATTTTTTTTGTACCAAGCACCCAGAAAATAACTATTGCACCAAGTGCAGCACCGATAGGAACAATATATATACTTACTATATTCATCCAGTTATTTAGCTTGCTTTCTTCTTCGATAAACAGACCAGCTGCAAAAACTATTGCACCAACTGCTATTACAGCAAGATTTCTAGGCAGTTTTAAATGCTTTTGAGCCGCCTCTGAGCAAACCTCAAACATATTTGCAAGTGAAGTTATACCTGCAAATAATACCGAGATAAAGAATAAAATTGCAAATAGTCTGCCCGCTGGCATTTGCTGAAACACACGAGGTAAAGTATGGAAAATAAGAGGTGGACCAGCTGCTGGGTCAAGACCAAATGCAAATACGGCAGGAATTACAGCAAAACCTGAAACCATAGCCGCACAGGTGTCTAAAAATGAAGTCATACCCGCAGCATGAAGAATGTTTTCTTTTTTACTTAGATATGAGCCATAGATAATCATGCCTGAGCCTGTAACAGAAAGTGAGAAAAATGCTTGTCCCATTGCCATAATCCAAGTTTGTGGATTTTTTAGGTATTCCCATTTTGGAATAAGCAGATATTTATAGCCTAAAAGTGCATCTGAATTTAAAAATGCAACTCTAATTGCAACAACTACAAATAATACGAAAAATGTAGGCATCATGATTTTATTTACTTTTTCAATGCCTTCAGAGATACCACCGATTAAAATTATTATGGTTATAATAACCACTGCTAAATGCCATGGAATACTGCCGAAATTGCCTGTCATATTAGCAAAGGCTGTTTCTGGCACTTCAGTCATAAGTGAACCTGTAACAGATGCAAAAAATGTTCTAAGCACCCAGCCAACTATTACAGAATAACCGATTGCTATGCCCATAGAGCCTAGAAGTGGTATTGCACCAAGAAATGCACCGCCTTTTTTATCTCGGCTTTTAAGTGAATAATCGTATGAGCCAATAGGACCTGTGCCAGTGAGTCTGCCAAATGCAAACTCACCAGATAAACCTATGCTGCCAAATAAAATTACAAATAAACAATATGGTATAAGAAAGGCAGCTCCACCATATTGACCTGTTTTGTATGGAAACATCCAGATATTGCCCATGCCAACGGCTGAACCAACAGCAGCTAAGACAAAGCCAAGTTTACTGGAGAATGTTCCGTTTTGATTTTCGTTTTTCATTTTCTCCTCCAAAGTATTATCGTGTGTTTAGTTATTATAGCATAATTTTAATCTGCTAACAATTAAAATTATATTTTATTTTAAATAGCAT
>ERZ1090868.938-NODE-938-length-15913-cov-5.458128_pt1 | contig 15913 bp, 11 predicted proteins | sample MGYA00478475_ERZ1090868 | MGnify/ENA primary metagenome ERZ1090868 (study PRJEB33644, sample SAMEA5815747) | chicken gut metagenome | biome: Chicken; feature: Gastrointestinal Tract; material: Caecum | place: Ireland | collected 2019-01-01 | study: A study of the...
GGAAAAAGACGCGGCTGGCTGCCGCGCCTTAAACCGTAATTATTATTGTAGGAGGTTTTGTATGCCATTAGATGCCATTTGCCTTGGGGCAGTGACGCATGAATTAAATGAAGTGCTGGCGGGCTGCCGCGTGGAAAAGGTTTATCAGCCCGACCGCGATGAGATCGTGCTGCAAACGCGAGGACAGGGCGGCGCAAAACGGCTGCTGATCTCGATTGCCGCCGGTGCGGCGCGCGTGCATTTCATCGATGCTGCACGAGAGAATCCGGCGGCGCCGCCGATGTTTTGCATGCTGCTGCGTAAGCATGTGCAGGGCGCGAAGATTGCGGCAATTGTGCAGCCTGCGGTTGAGCGCATGCTGACGATTGAGCTGGACACGACCGATGAAATGGGAGTGCCCTGCAAAAAGCACCTGATCTGCGAGTTGATGGGCAAACACTCGAATGTGATCTTGTGCGGTGAGGACAATCGCATTATTGACGCGATGCGCCGAATTGACGGCGACCTGTCCGGCAAGCGGCAGGTACTGCCTGGCTTGTTTTATCGAATGCCGCCCGCGCAGGATAAGCATGATCCGTTTTCTCTGTCCGGTGCTGGACTCGCGGCCGCAGTGATGCAGGCAGATGGGGAGCAGCCGCTGGACCGCTTTCTGCTCGGTCAGCTTTTGGGTTTTTCGCCGCTGCTGTGCCGGGAACTGAGCTATCGCGCGACCGGCGATGTCGCAGCGCGGATCGGGATGTTGTCAGCAGCCCAGCGGGAACATCTGGGACAGGTGTACGATGATTTCATCACCTATGTGCAGGAAAAACGCTGGAAACCATTTTTGCTGACCAAGGCAGAAAACGGCGCGGTGTTCGATTTTACCTTCCTGCCGGTAACGCAGTATGAAGGGCTGATGACCGTTTCGCAGGCGGACAGCTTTTCTGCGCTGCTGGCGGCGTTCTATGAGCGAAAAGGAAAAGTCGAGCGCATGGCGCGCCGTTCGGCTGATTTGCACAAGACAGTCACCAATGCGCGTGACCGCTTGGCACGCAAGCTGGCGGCGCAGCAGAAGGAACTGGATGCGACGCAGAACCGTGAGCAGTATAAGCGCATGGGTGACTTGATTACAGCAAACCTGTACCAGCTCGAAAAGGGTATGAACAAGGCGACTGTCGTGGATTACTACGCTGAGGATTGCCCTGAGGTGGAAATCACACTGGATGTGCGTCTGACGCCGCAGCAGAATGCACAGCGGTATTTCAAGCTGTACAATAAGGCGAAAACAGCAGAAACCGTGCTCACGCAGCAAATTGAGCAGGGCAAGGCGGATTTAGAGTATCTGGAAAGTGTGTTGGTTTCGCTGGGTGAGGCGGAAAGCGAACGCGATTTGTCCCAACTGCGTGAGGAATTGACGCAGACGGGTGTGCTGTCTAACAAGCAGACGCGCAATAAAAAGCTGCGTGCCAAGCCGGTGCAGGCTAAGCCCTTTCATTATCGTACAAGTGACGGTTTTGAAGTGTTTGCCGGGAAAAACAATTTGCAAAATGATTTGCTCACGCTGAAAACCGCATTTAAGAGTGATATCTGGTTCCATACGCAAAAGACCCATGGCTCTCATGTGATTCTGGTCACAGACGGACGCGAGCCGACCGATCAGGCGATGACCGAGGCGGCTATGATCGCGGCATATCACTCCAAAGCACGCCAATCCTCACGGGTCCCGGTGGATTATACGCCGGTTCGTCAGGTGAAAAAGCCGGCAGGTGCAAAACCGGGTATGGTGATTTATCATGTTTACCAGACGGCCTATGTAACGCCGGACGAGGCGGCGGTCGAGAAACTTCGCGTGGAGTAATTTGAAATGTATTTGGATAAAAGAGGCACTTGTCAAAAGTGTCTCTTTGTTTTTGTGTATAATTATGATTTTATGCGACGTATTCTTTTGAAATCCTATTTACTTTGTTGCATTAGAATGATAGAATAAAGCATACCGCAGTGCACGGCACTGTTAATAAAAGGAGGTAACTTTATGAAAAGTAAATTCAGGATTGCGTTGGTTGCGGCAGTTGCAGCGGCCGGCCTGATGGCGACAGCGGGGGCGGCAAATTTCGACCACTGTGCAGATCAGCTCAAGGATCTGGGTTTGTTCCAAGGAACGGAACAGGGGTATGAGCTGGATCGGGCGCCGACCCGTGCGGAAGCGGCAACCATGCTGGTTCGTCTGCTGGGCAAGGAAGACGAAGCAAAAGCACTGGACTATACTGCGCCGTTTACCGATCTGGCCGGTTGGGAGAAACCGTATGTACAGTACCTGTATGAGAACGGTCTGACGACGGGTGTGACTGAGACTACGTTTAAGCCGGATCAAGGATGCTCCGCGCAGATGTATACGACCTTCCTCCTTCGTGCCCTGGGATACAGCGATGCGGCAAACGGTGATTTTACCTATGCAGAGGCGGTATCGTTCGGTGAGTCAGTCGGTCTGGTCGATTACGCAAACTGCGATCAGGATAACTTCCTGCGCGACCATGTTGCGGCGATGGGCCTGACTGCTTTGGATACGCCGGTGAAGGGCGATGAGAATTCTATTCTGCTGGAAAAGCTGGTGAAGGACGGTGCGGTTGACGCAAATAAGGCGAGCGACCTGCTGACGTTCTTTGACCGCTATGAATCCTATACGGACGCATCTTCCAAGATGAATGATGCAACGAAAATGGATATGACTGCAAACATTACGGCGGACGTATCGATGGGCGGCACCAAGATCATGGATTTGACGATGCCGCTGAACATGAAGGTCGATGCTGATCTGGAAAACATGGACCAATCCAAAATTGCGATGACCGGTACGGTGAAGATCAACATGAATGAGTCGATGGTCGAGCAGGGCGCACCGGCTACCATCAATCAGGATATTGCGTATTATTACACGGACGGCGTGTACTATATGAACATGGGCGGCCAGAAGTTCAAAATGGACATGTCTGTGGATGATGTGATGGCGCAAATGGGTGATTTGACCGGCATGCAGTCTTCCGAGCCGCTTTGCCTGATCGAATCGATTGACCAGTCCGGCAACGACATGACAGTTACTTATTCTTCCTCTGGAATGAATGCACTGGTCAATTCTGTTCTGGCAAACATGGGCATGGATATGAGCAGCATGGATGTACAGATGAAGTTTGAAAATGTGACTTCCAAGGTGACGATCTCCAATGGCGACATCAAGAACATGAATTTGGGCATGAAGATGTCGATGACGGTGGACGGTCAGAGCATCACCATGAATATGACGATGGATTGTGCGGTGAACGGATTGGGTGACAGCGTTAAAATTACCCTGCCGAGCGATCTGGATACTTACGTCGATATGATCGGCGGCACGACTGCACTGATCGGCGCCGTGAATGAATCTGCGGCCTAAGTTGTAGGAGTTTTGAAAGAAAAACCGGAACGGAAAATCCGTTCCGGTTTTTTTAGTGCAGCTGCTCGATCAGTGCTTTCATCTTTTGGGCTGAGCTTTGCAGCCTGCCGAGTTCTTCGGTGGATAACGGAATATCCAGCACTGCTTCCACGCCGTTTTTGCCCACGATGGAGGGCAAACCGAGGCAGATACCGTCAACACCGTAGTGGCCTTGAATCATCGAGGAAACGGGGAGAACGGAATGCTCATCGCGGACAATGGCTTCTGCGATACGGCGTACCGCCATGCCGATTCCGTAATAGGTGGCACCTTTGCTTTCGATGATGGCGTAGGCCGCATCGCGCACGTTAGCATAAATCTGGTGCAGCATGGCAGCGGGATCAGCGACACCGGTGATGCGGCAGTAGTCATCCAGATCGACGCCGGAAATATTGGCGCTGGACCAAACGGCAAGTTCGCTGTCGCCATGCTCGCCGATGATAAAGGCGTGTACGTTGCGACTGTCAACACCAAGTTTCTGACCGACAAGGTATTTGAGACGCGCGGTGTCCAGTACCGTACCTGAGCCGATCACATGTCCGGCAGGCAGGCCGGAAAGCTGCTGCGCCATGCACGTCAGCACATCGACCGGGTTGGAAACGATAAGCAGAACCGCGTCTTTGTTGACCGCAGTCAGTTGTTCCATGATGGAAGAAAGAATCACTCGGTTGCGGCTGAGCAGCTCGATTCGTGTTTCGCCGGGCTTTTGGTTGGCACCGGCTGCAATGATAATCAAGCCGCATTCTGCAAGGTCGGCATATGCGCCGGCGCGTACAAAGCAAGGCTTAGCAAAGGAAACGCCGTGGTTGATGTCGGCGGCTTCGCCTTCTGCCTTTTTGTGATTCATATCGACAAGAACAACTTCCGAGAACAGCCCCGAAACCGCTAAGGTATAGGCGCAGGTTGCGCCGACGAAGCCGACGCCAATCACGCCGCATTTTTGCATATTGGTCATTTTACGGACACACCCTTTCTTTTGAGGTAGTATGTCCGTTTCCTGTTGGAAAAAACACGAATGTATGATAAGATATATCTAATTGAACGGATTGAAGGAGCGTATGAAAATGAAACAGTGGTTTCGTACGGTGTTGGCCGGGGCGTTGCTGGCCGGTTCGCTTGTGGTTTCGGCTGCCGCCGCGGATTATACAGCGTGTGCCGATCATTTAAAGGATCTTGGGTTGTTTCAAGGTACAGAGCAGGGCTATGAACTGGATCGCGCGCCGACGCGCGGTGAGGCAGCGGCGATGCTGGTGCGTTTGCTGGGCGAAGAGCAGAACGCATTGGCACTGGATTACTCCGCGCCGTTTACCGATCTGAAGGGTTGGGAACAGCCTTATGTGCAGTACTTATATGATATCGGTGCGACAACGGGCGTATCGGCAACTGCATTTGCGCCGGAGGCGCCTTGCACGGCACAGATGTATGCAGCATTTGTTTTGCGTGCGCTCGGCTATACCGAGGCGGACGGGGATTTCACCTATGCCAAAGTGGACGATTTCGCACATCAAATCGGATTGTATGATGCAGCGGTCATCGATACGGAAGAATTTTTACGTGACGATGTGGCGGCTGCCAGTTATACCGCGCTGTCATTGACCACCAAGGACAATGACCAAACGCTGCTGGAGCAGTTGGTCCAGAATGGTGCGGTAGATGCACAGGCAGCAAAACCGTATCAGACGTTATTTGATGCCTATGCGCAATATCGGATAGCGGCGGCAGATATGGCTGCGCTGGAGCAGTTCTCGGTGCGGGGCGGATTGGAAGCGATATTGACAGTAGGCGGAGTAAACAGTCTGACTGTACGGACGGAGGACTATACTACGGTCAATCGTGCCGATGATACGGCGAGCGCCGAGGGTAGCATTACGTTGGGAGCGCCGAACGTGGATGCATATACACAGACCTATTCGATGAATGCAGCGGAACAGAGCGACAATGTACGCGCCGCGCTGCTGTATGGATATGGCATGGTACCGCTGGCGTGTGTTGATACCATCGAACGGTCGGGAAGCGATTGGACGTTTTCGTTTCCTGTTTTGCCTGCACAGTATGAAGGTGCGCTCTGGGCGCTGTCGCATTCCGGCACCGCATTAGAGCAGAGCGGAGATGCTGTATTGGTGCAGACCGTGAAGGACGGGCGCATTGCATCGCAGACGTTGCGTGTCGAGTTGGCTCACGATGATGCGGTCATGCAAGCGGTGCTGACCGGAGAACTGGATGAGGCTCGCTAAAATCATTGATATAGAAAAAGTCCCGCCGATTGGCGGGACTTTTTATGTTGCGAATTACTGCTTGTTCTTGATGTATTCATCCATTGCCGCGGCAGCGCGCTTGCCTGCGCCCATGGCAAGGATAACGGTTGCCGCACCGGTGACAGCGTCGCCACCGGCAAACACGCCATCCTTGGATGTGATGCCGTGCTCATCATCAGCAATGATGCAGCCCTTGCGGTTGGTGTCCAGACCCGGCGTGGTGTGACGAATCAGGGGGTTCGGGCTGGTGCCGATCGCGGCAATCACGCAGTCGAGGTCGAGCGTGAACTCCGAGCCTTCGACCGGAACCGGACGGCGGCGACCGGATTCATCCGGTTCGCCCAGCTCCATCTGCTGGCACTTCATGCCGGTTACGTTGTAGTTTTCGTCCGACAGCACTTCGAGCGGCGCGGTCAGGAACTTGAAGATGATGCCCTCTTCCTTGGCATGGTGAATCTCTTCCAGACGAGCGGGAAGTTCATTTTCGGAACGGCGGTAAACAATGTAAACATCTTCCGCACCCATGCGCTTGGCGCAGCGGGCCGCGTCCATGGCAACATTGCCGCCGCCGACGACTGCAACCTTGTGTGCGTGGAAGATCGGGGTATCCGAGTCTTCCTTATATGCCTTCATCAGGTTGATGCGGGTCAGATATTCGTTGGCAGAGTAAACGCCGTTGGCGTTTTCGCCCGGCACGCCCAGAAAGGACGGCAGGCCTGCGCCCGAGCCGACAAAGATCGCCTCGTAGCCATCCGCAAACAGCTCGTCGATGGTCTCGGAACGGCCAACGACAAAGTTGAGCACAAATTCAACGCCGAGATCTTTGAGTGTGTCGATTTCCTTCTGCACGATTTCCTTGGGCAGACGGAATTCCGGAATGCCGTACATCAGTACGCCGCCTGCGGTGTGCAGCGCTTCGAAAACGGTCACTTCATAACCCATACGCGCCAGATCGCCCGCACAGGTCAGACCGGCAGGGCCGGCACCGACGATCGCGCACTTATGACCGTTGGAAGCAGGCTTTACCGGCTTCTCTTCGCCATGCTCGCGCGCATAGTCTGCCACAAAGCGCTCCAGACGGCCGATGGCAACCGGCTCGCCCTTGATGCCGCGCACGCACTTCTGCTCGCACTGGGTTTCCTGCGGGCATACACGGCCGCAGACAGCGGGCAGGGCAGAGGTCTCCTTGATTTTGGCGGCAGCTTCGAGGAATTTGCCTTCGGCTACCAGCGCGATAAATTCGGGGATCTTGACCTGTACCGGGCAGCCGGTGATGCAGGGCTTATGCTTGCAGTTGAGGCAGCGCTGTGCTTCCTCGATTGCCATTTCCGGCGTATAGCCGAGCGTTACTTCATCAAAATTCTTATTGCGTACGTCCGGCGCCTGCTCGGGCATGGGCATTTTGTTCGGATTCATATTCGGCATTGTTACTTGACCTCCATCTTGAACAGGTTGCAGTGCTCCTCACGGCGTTCCACTGCCTGCTTTTCCTGTGCCTTGTACATCGCGCCGCGGCGCATTGCACTGTCGAAATCGACAAGATGGCCGTCAAAGTCCGGGCCGTCAACGCAGGCGAACTTGGTCTCGCCGCCAACCGTCAGGCGGCAGCCGCCGCACATGCCGGTGCCGTCAACCATAATGGTGTTCATCGAGACGATGGTCTTGATGCCGTAGGGACGGGTCACTTCAGAGACGAACTTCATCATAATCATCGGGCCGATCGCAATGACTGCGTCATACTGATTGCCCGCGTCGATCAGCTCCTTGAGTTTGTCGGTGACAAAACCCTTGTGACCGTTGGAACCGTCGTCGGTCATAATATAAAGGTTGGTGGAAGCGGCCTTCATTTCGTCTTCAAGGATGACAATGTCCTTGTTGCGGAAACCTGCAATCAGATCGACTTCGCAGCCCATCTCATGCAGCTTCTTAGCCTGCGGGTAAGCAATCGCGCAGCCCAAGCCGCCGCCAACTACCGCAACCTTCTTGAGGCCTTCCAGCTCGCTTGCCTTGCCCAGCGGGCCGACAAAGTCGTGCAGGCAGTCGCCTTCGTTCAGAGCGCCGAGCGCCATCGTGGTTGCGCCGACCTCCTGAAAAATAATCGTGACCGCACCCGTCTCACGGTTATAATCCGCAATCGTGAGCGGAATACGCTCGCCGTCCTCGCTGACGCGCAGGATGATGAACTGGCCGGGCTCGGCCTTGCGCGCCACATGCGGCGCGTCAATCACCATCAGCTTGGTATTCGCGTTCAGCGTCTGCTTTTTCAAAATCTGATACACTAAATTTCGTACCTCCTTGCGTTTATCGCATCGAACACATCTATTATACTGTTTATACAGGCTGAACGCAAGGAGAAATCCGAACGGAAAGACAGATGTTTTCGCCGGAAAGACAGCATAAATTAGTAATTCAGCACAATAGTATCGCCGGAAACGAAGCCCTGACACGGACCGTAGCGCACGGCGTGCCAGTCAGCCTGCCGACCAAGGATGACAAGCTGCGCACCGCAGGGGGCATGGCCGACGATCGCGGCACTGGGAGAAGGCTTGGCATAGATGGAGACAAGACCGGAACGGGACTCGGCAGTTGCGGTCGTGCCGTGCGGATGTTTGCCGGACGGCTGCGGGGAAACAGGGGAGTATGTATGGTAACGCATGGGATGACCTCCTGTATTATAGGGTAGTGTCAGGCTATGCGATGGGGAGTAAAAAGGTCACAGCGCAAATTTGTTGTGGATATGACGAAAACGAATGGGATTTTTGTTGTGTTTTTGCTGATTTAGAGGTTGAATTTTTAAACAGGCCCATGTATAATAAATCTTGTTTGAAATGTCCGGTCCTTAAGGCCGGCAATTGGGAGGAGAGAAAACAATGAAAAAGCTTTCTATTGCGATGCTGAGCATGCTGCTGGCAGGCTCGATGCTGCTGACCGGCTGCGGTGGCGGCAACGATGCACAGACGACGGATAATGGCCAGGACGAGAGCAATGCAGCAGAAACCAGCACGGATTACAAGCTGGCGGTAGATGGCACGCTGACCATGGCAACCAACGCATTCTTCGAGCCGTACGAGTACTACGAGGGCGAAGAAATTGTCGGTATTGACGCTGAGGTCGGCAAGGCAATCGCAGACAAGCTCGGCTTGGACTTCACCATTTCTGATATGGAGTTCGACTCGATCATCACCGCAGTTTCGTCCGGTAAGGCGGATATGGGTATGGCCGGCATGACCGTTACCCCGGATCGTGAAAAGAACGTAGACTTCTCGCGCACTTATGCAACCGGCGTGCAGTCCATCATCGTTCCGGAGGGTTCCGACATTACTTCTCCGGATGATCTGGCAGGCAAGAAGATCGGCGTACAGCAGGGCACCACGGGCGACCTGTACTGCACCGATGACTTCGGCGAAGAGGCAATGAGCCGTTACAGCAAGGGCACGGACGCAATCATGGCGCTGACGCAGGGCAAGATCGACTGTGTGGTTATCGATAACGCACCGGCGAAGAAGTATGTGGAAGCAAACGAGGGTCTGAAGATTCTGGATACCGCATATGCGGAAGAGGATTACGCAATCGCGTTTGCGAAGGATAACACCGCGCTCAAGGATGCGGTTGACGCTGCTCTCGGCGAGCTGATCGAGGACGGCACGGTTCAGTCGATCATTGATAAGTATATCACGGCGGACTAAGTGAGCAAACAAGCTGTGGGGACGGCCTGCAATGGCCGCCCCCTCTGCGCATTTTGATAAATAAAAAAGGGGGATTGTGCCGGTGTCAGAATTTATCCAATGGTTTCAGGAACAGTTTTATCAGACTTTCATTGAGGGCGACCGGTGGTACATCTATTTTGCCAAAGGTCTTGGCACCACACTGGAGGTTACGGTCGGGGCGCTCATTCTCGGCGTTGTAATCGGTGTGTGCATTGCAATCATCCGCTCGGCTTATGATTCGCAGCGTGTGCATTGGCGTGGTCTGGGCGGCGTACTGCTCGGACTGGGCAACGTGATTTGTAAGGTGTACTTAACGGTCATCCGTGGTACGCCCAGCACGGTGCAGCTCCTGATTATGTATTTCATCATTTTCGGTTCTTCCCAGAATATGATGGCGGCGGCGATCATCTCCTTTGGCGTCAATTCCGGCGCGTATGTCGCGGAAATTGTTCGTTCCGGCATCATGTCGATCAATAAGGGACAGATGGAAGCCGGCCGGTCGCTTGGCCTGAATTACGCGGCCACCATGCGGTATGTCATCATTCCGCAGGCGATCAAGAATATCCTGCCGGCGCTGGGCAACGAACTGATTACGCTGCTCAAGGAGACCTCGATTTGTACGGTTATCGGCCTGATGGATCTGACCAAGGGTGCAATGATCGTGCAGAGCCGCACCTATGCGCCGTGGATGCCGTATCTGTCGATTGCGGCCATCTATCTGGTGATGGTGCTCATTTTGACCAAGCTGCTCGGTATTCTGGAAAGGAGGCTGCGCGCAAGTGATCAGCGTTAAAAACTTACACAAATCCTTTGGCGATCACAAGGTTCTGATCGGTGTCAATGAACAGATTGAGAAGGGTGAAAAAGTCGTTATCATCGGGCCGTCCGGCTCGGGCAAATCCACCTTCTTGCGCTGCCTGAATTTGCTGGAAGAGCCGACCAGCGGCGAAATCATTTTTGAAGGACAAAATATCACTGCAAAGCAGACGGATATCAATTTGGTGCGCCGCAAGATGGGCATGGTGTTCCAGCAGTTCAACCTGTTCCCGCACCTGACGGTGAAGGAGAACATCAAGCTCGCGCCTGTCAAGCTCAAGGTGATGACGGATGCAGAAGCGGACAAGCGCGCGATGGAACTGCTGGCGCGTGTCGGTCTGCCGGACAAGGCGGACAGCTATCCGATTCAGCTTTCCGGCGGTCAGCAGCAGCGTATTGCCATTGCGCGTGCGCTGGCGATGAATCCGGATGTGATGCTTTTTGACGAGCCGACCTCGGCGCTCGATCCGGAGATGGTGGGCGAAGTGCTCGAGATCATGAAGGAGCTTGCGGATGACGGCATGACGATGGTTGTCGTGACGCACGAGATGGGTTTTGCCCGCGAAGTGGGCACTCGCGTGCTGTTCATGGACGGTGGCAATATCGTGGAGCAGAACGAGCCGAAAGCCTTCTTTGAGCATCCGCAAAACCCTCGCCTGAAAGACTTTTTGTCTAAAGTGCTGTAAAAATCAAAAAGCGGACGGTGAAACCGTCCGCTTTTTATGCAAAAATCAACTTGACGTATTGCAGAAAAACATGGTATAATAAAACGCTTACAAAATCGTGGAAGAATTCCCGATTCCTAACTACATGTTAGCACGGTCTGCAAGAGGATGCAAGACCAAAAACAATATTTTTGCAACGCCGCCGGGCGTATCAACACCAACACAGCCGAAAGAAACGGAGTGATCAAAGCACATGAAGGTGAAAGACGTACAGCACGGCAAAACCACACGAAAGAGCTTTGCACGCATCAATGAGATTTTGGAGATGCCCAATCTGATTGAGGTGCAGAAAAAGTCGTATCAGTGGTTCCTGGATGAGGGACTGCGTGAGGTTTTTGCCGACACCGCGTCCATCACGGACTACACCGGCAATCTGGAGCTTTCCTTCCTCGATTATTCGATGGATGAGGAGCCGAAGTACAGCGTCGAGGAGTGCAAGGCGCGAGATGCCACATATGCCACGCCTCTGAAGGTGCGTATGCGTCTGCGCAACAAGGAAACCGGTGAAATCAAGGAACAGGAAATCTTTATGGGTGATTTCCCGAAGATGACCGATTCCGCGACCTTCATCATCAACGGTGCGGAGCGCGCCATCGTATCGCAGTTGGTTCGTTCTCCCGGCGTCTATTACGGCAAGGAGTACGACAAGACCGATAAGATGATCCTGTCTGCGACGGTTATCCCGTACCGCGGCGCATGGCTGGAGTACGAGACCGACGCAAACGATGTGTTCTATGTCCGTATTGATAAGAACCGTAAGATTCCGATTACCAGCTTTATCCGTGCCATCGGCGTCAAGACCGATGCGGAGATCAAGGAGCTGTTCGGTGAGGACCCGCTGATTCTGGCGACGCTGGATAAGGACCCGGCGCACACTTCGGAAGAAGCGCTCATCGAGATTTACAAGAAGATGCGTCCGGGCGAGCCGCCCTCTGTTGAGTCGGCTATGAACCTGATGGATGCCATGTTCTTCGATATGCGCCGCTATGATATTTCTGCGGTTGGCCGTTATAAGTATAACAAGAAGCTGGATATCGCCCGCCGCATCACCGGCCATAAGCTGCTCAGCACTGCGGTTGATCCGATGACCGGCGAAGTGCTGGCGGAAGAGAATGAGGTGCTCACCCGCGATAAGGCGCACCTGCTGTCGCATCGCGGTGTTAACCATGTGACGATTGAGTCCGGTGAGGGCACGGCGGTCAAGGTGTTCGGCAACGGTATGGTCGATATCGATGATTTCAGCGATTACACCGGTTTTTCTGCTGAAGAGCTAGGCGTGAAGGAAAAAGTCCGCTTCTCCGTTCTCAAGGAGATTATTGATTCGGGCGTTTCGGGTGAGGAACTGAAAAAGACGGTCCGTACCCGTATGCATGACCTCATCCCCAAGACCATCATCGTTGACGACATGCTGGCGTCCATCTGCTATCTGCTTGGTTTGGGCCACGGCATCGGCACGACGGACGACATTGACCATCTGGGCAACCGTCGTCTGCGCTGCGTAGGCGAGCTGCTCCAGAACCAGTTCCGCATCGGCTTCAGCCGCATGGAGCGCGTCATTCGTGAGCGTATGACCATTCAGGATCTGGATATCGTCACGCCACAGAGCCTGATTAACATCCGTCCTGTGACCGCAGCGATCAAGGAATTCTTCGGTTCCTCTCCGCTGTCGCAGTTCATGGATCAGAATAACCCGCTGGCAGAGCTGACGCACAAGCGCCGTATGTCCGCACTGGGTCCCGGCGGTCTGTCTCGTGACCGCGCATCCTTCGAAGTGCGTGACGTACACTATTCGCACTATGGTCGTCTGTGCCCGATCGAGACCCCTGAAGGTCCGAACATCGGTTTGATCTCCTATCTGGCGACCTATGCGCGCATCAACGACTTTGGTTTCATTGAAGCGCCGTATCGCATTATTGATAAGGAGAACGGCCGCGTTACCGATCAGGTGCAGTATATGACGGCGGACGTTGAGGATGAGTATATCGTCTGTCAGGCGACCGAGCCGATCGACGAAAACGGCTATCTGCTCAATGATCGTGTTACCTGCCGTATGCGCGACGAGTTCGTGGAGGTTGACCGCAAGGACGTTGACCTGATGGACGTTTCGCCTCGTATGATGGTTTCGGTTGCAACGGCGTTTATCCCGTTCCTTGACCATGACGACGCAAACCGCGCACTGATGGGCGCGAACATGCAGCGTCAGGCCGTGCCGCTGCTCAAGACCGAAGCGCCTGTGGTTGCAACCGGTATGGAATATAAGGCTGCGGTTGACTCCGGTACGATTCCGCTGGCGGAAGGCGACGGCGTTGTAACCCGCGTAACCGCACGCGAAGTCATTGTTCAGTATGACAACGGTGACGAAAAGTCTTATCACCTGACCAAGTTCCTGCGTTCCAACCAGTCCACCTGTATCAACATGCGTCCGATCGTCGATCTGGGCGAGCGTGTTAAGAAGGGCGACGTGCTGGCGGACGGTCCTTCGACCGATAAGGGCGAAATTGCGCTCGGCAAGAACGCGCTGATCGGCTTCATGACCTGGGAAGGTTACAACTACGAGGACGCCGTTCTGCTCAATGAGCGTCTGGTACGTGACGATGTTTACACCTCGATTCACATTGAGGAATATGAATCCGAATCCCGCGATACTAAGCTTGGGCCGGAAGAGATTACCCGCGACATTCCGAATGTCGGTGAGGATGCGCTGCGTAACCTTGACGAGCGCGGCATTATCCGCGTAGGCGCTGAGGTGCAGGCGGGCGATATTCTGGTTGGTAAGGTTACACCCAAGGGCGAAACAGAGCTGACTGCGGAAGAACGTCTGCTGCGCGCGATCTTTGGTGAGAAGGCACGCGAGGTGCGTGACACTTCGCTGCGTGCGCCGCATGGCGAGAGCGGTATCGTAGTTGACGTGAAGGTGTTCACCCGTGAAAACGGCGATGAGCTGAGCCCGGGCGTCAACATGGTGGTTCGCGTATATATTGCGCAGAAGCGTAAGATTTCGGTCGGCGATAAGATGGCGGGCCGTCACGGTAACAAGGGTGTCGTTTCCCGTATTCTGCCGCAGGAAGATATGCCGTTCCTCGAGGATGGCCGTCCGCTCGATATCGTTCTGAACCCCTTGGGCGTGCCGTCCCGTATGAACATCGGTCAGGTGCTGGAAGTGCATCTGGGCTTTGCGGCAAAGAAGCTCGGCTGGAAGGTCGAGACGCCGGTATTCGACGGCGCAACGTTGGATGACATCAAGGAAACGCTGGTGGCTGCCGGTGTGGATGAAGATGGTAAGAGCGTTGTTTATGACGGTCGTACCGGTGAGAAGTTTGATAACCGCGTAACTGTTGGTTATATGTACTACCTCAAGCTGCACCATCTGGTTGACGATAAGATCCATGCCCGTTCTACCGGCCCGTACTCGCTGGTTACCCAGCAGCCGCTCGGCGGTAAGGCACAGTTCGGCGGTCAGCGCTTCGGCGAGATGGAAGTTTGGGCCCTCGAGGCATATGGCGCAGCCTACACGCTGCAGGAAATCCTGACGGTCAAGTCGGACGATATTACCGGCCGTGTCAAGACCTACGAGGCGATCGTTAAGGGCCACAACGTGCCGCAGCCGGGTGTTCCGGAGTCGTTCAAGGTTCTGGTCAAGGAACTTCAGTCGCTGTGCCTGGATATTCAGGTGCTCGACGAAAATATGGAAGTCATTGAGCTGGCCGAAGACGATGAGGACGAGGCGGATTTCATCCGTCCGATGGAGCAGGCCGTTTCGGGCGCGGATGAAGAATTTACTGCTGCCGGCTTTGGCATCAATGATGCCGAGGAAGGCGATACCGATCTCTTTGCACTGGATAACGCCGTCGAGGATGGCGATGATGCCGTAGATGATTTTGATGATGGCCTGAGCGAGTAAGAATGAAGGACAACAAAATCATCTGTGAATAGGGAAGGAGCATCTTAAAATATATGGGATATCATACGTTTAACGCCATTAAGATCGGTCTGGCCTCTCCTGACCTGATCCGTCAGTGGTCGTACGGCGAAGTAAAAAAGCCCGAAACCATCAACTACCGCACGCTCAAGCCGGAAAGAGACGGCCTGTTCTGTGAGCGTATTTTTGGCCCAACCAAGGACTGGGAGTGCCACTGCGGTAAGTATAAGAAGGTCCGTTTCAAGGGCAAGATCTGCGATAAGTGCGGTGTAGAAGTCACCCGCGCCAAGGTGCGTCGTGAGCGCATGGGCCATATCGAACTGGCCGCGCCCGTATCGCATATCTGGTACTTTAAGGGCATTCCGTCGCGCATGGGTCTGATTCTGGATATCAGCCCGCGCGTGCTGGAAAAGGTTCTGTATTTTGCCAATTATATCGTGATCGATCCGGGCGATACGCCGCTGATGAAGAAGCAGATTCTGACCGAGGCGGAGTACCGCGATATGCGCGAAAAGTACGAGGACGACTTCCGTGCCGGCATGGGTGCGGAGGCAATTAAGGAGCTGCTGGCAGAGCTGGATTTGGATCAGCTCTCAAAGGAACTGACCACTGAGCTGCGCGAGTCCTCCGGCCAGAAGCGCCTGCGCATCATCAAGCGCCTCGAGGTTGTCGAGTCGTTCCGTCTGTCGCACAATCGTCCCGAGTGGATGATTATGGATGTGGTTCCGGTTATCCCGCCGGAAATCCGCCCGATGGTGCAGCTCGACGGCGGCCGTTTTGCAACGAGCGATCTGAATGATCTGTATCGCCGTGTCATCAATCGAAATAACCGCCTCAAGCGTCTGCTGGAGCTGGGCGCACCGGATATCATTGTGCGTAATGAGAAGCGCATGCTGCAGGAAGCGGTGGACGCGCTGATCGACAACGGCCGTCGCGGCCGTCCGGTCACCGGCCCGAACAATCGTGCCCTCAAGTCTCTGTCCGATATGCTGAAGGGCAAGCAAGGCCGTTTCCGTCAGAACCTGCTGGGCAAGCGCGTTGACTAT
>ERZ1090868.943-NODE-943-length-15851-cov-7.615346_pt1 | contig 15851 bp, 18 predicted proteins | sample MGYA00478475_ERZ1090868 | MGnify/ENA primary metagenome ERZ1090868 (study PRJEB33644, sample SAMEA5815747) | chicken gut metagenome | biome: Chicken; feature: Gastrointestinal Tract; material: Caecum | place: Ireland | collected 2019-01-01 | study: A study of the...
TCACGGGGCGGAAAAAAGTTGGTATAAATTTTGGTATAAAATTTTTTCCGACAATCATTTCTGCCTCGTGCAATAAAATTCAATATGCTTCCGTAGTTAAATGGATATAACAGCCCCCTCCTAAGGGGCCGTTGTGGGTTCGATTCCCGCCGGGAGTACCATTCAGACCACAAGATATTGTGGTCTTTTTCTTTATTTGCCCAATATTTAGACAAGTTAACGCAAAATCGGTTTATACCAATTTTATACCAAAAAATCCGCTCGATAGATCAAGGAATGACCGCAAGGGCCATTCCTTAGTCCGTCAGGCGGCTTAACGCCGAGATCGCCGCGTCTTGCGTATCGGGAATGAAGTGGCTGTAAACCTTCAACGTGACGGTCGAGTCGCTGTGTCCCATATACTTGCTTACCGTCTGGATCGGGACGTTCTGTGCCAGAAGAAGGCTGCAATAGGTATGCCGCAGCCCGTGGCAGGTCACGTGCTTCATGCCCCATTTGCGCTCGTAGAAGGTCAGCCATTGCCCGATGGACTGCGGATAGAGCGGCTGCCGATAAACGTTGACGGCGAGGTAGTATTCATCCAAGCGGTCGTCAAACTCATTGTCGGCGAGCCTGAACCAGTCCATATACTTTTTCAGATCTTCGATGAGATCCTCCGTCAGCGGAATGTCGCGGACGGACGTCTTTGTCTTCGGCTCCTTTTCGTAGTAGCCGAACTGCTTGGAATACAGCCTGTTGCGCTTGATGTGTACGACCTTCTTGTCAAAGTCGATGTCAGACCATTTCAGCCCGCACATCTCGCCGTTGCGGACGCCTGTCAGAAGGATAAACTTCAAAACGACTTTCTTGTGCATTTCGTCATCCGGTATATCCTCGTCCAGCTTTCGCAGGAAGGCGCGGGCCTCTTTTACGGTAAACACTTCCTTTTCGGCAACGGGCCTCAAAGAAGTATTGCCTTTCTCGGCGCCGACTTTGGTTGCACATACGGGATTTTTGGCGATCCACTCATAGCGGACGGCTTCATTGAACAGCGCGCGCAGGATACGGCGGTAGCCTTTGATCGTTTCGGCGGCATACAACTTTTCGACGATGACCGTTTCAAAGTATTCGTCATAGGCAAGCCCGCAGCGGTCGCAGAGCATTTCCGCCGTTTCCTTTTCGATGTTCGCTGCCTTTTTATTAAGGTTATACGAGGCGCAGCGATCGATGACATTCTCCCGCGCCAGCTGCCGGAAATTCACCTTCTTGGGGAGCGGCTTTTTGAGGCGCGCTTTCGGCGAGCTTTTATACCCGGACGTCGTGAACGACGACAGAAACCTCTGCACGTCACGCACGGTGATGGCGGAGATTGGTTTATCTGCCAAACCGTTCTGTTCCAGAAACTCGCCGAAGATGTGTTCGACCTTTTCGGCGCGTTCATAGTAGTTGATGGAAAGACCGGACTTGATGCCCGCTTTCCATTCGCGCATCAGTTCGGCAAAGGTCAGCACCTTCGAGCGGAGCTGCTCTTTGCCGTCCCGGTACGCCCGCAGCACCTCTTCTTCAAAAGAGATGGCTGTCTTTTCGACCTGCTTCTTGAATTTCGCTTCGGTGAGATTGTCGGTATTATAGACGCGCTTGGTAAATACTTTGCTCTTGCCTGTGGATACGTCTTTACCGCTTACCTGAATTTTAGCCTGAAATTCACCTTTCTTGTTCTGTGTGATTTTGAAATAAGCCATGTGTTACTCCTTGATAGCGATATAGTCCATCAGGCTCTGCACATCGACCAGAATTTTGTTGCCGGCGGTCAGGCACTTTATCTTGCCTTCCTTACACCACATACGGATGGTATGTACGGTGATCGCCGTATCCGGATCTTCCTGCTTGACCATATCGAAAGCCTTTTTGATACTGCGCAGCATTTTTTCACCTCCTCGTTCGGATTGAAAAGCCATTGACGGGCAAAGCAGCCGTTTGCACTTCGTGCAATCACTTTTCAATAACACTATAACTTTCAAAGCGAAAAAAAGCGAGTACCGCGCAGATGAGTTATGTGTGCAAAAATGACGATTTTCCGAGAGCTTTTCTGCCCAAAAAAGGAAGAATTCGGGCTGCCCCCGCGGATACGCAGACACGATCTGTTTACCTCCAAACGATGATTTCGTCTTTCGACACGAAAGACACATCGGAAAAAGAAGAAGCCGTCAAGGGCGACAGGGGCGCCAGCCCGAAAAAATATTGCGTCGGAGTAACACAGCAAAAGCCGAGCAGTGTACCTGCCCGGCTTCACGAATTTTCAGCAATAATTTTTCCCCTTGACGGCAACGGCTTTTTCCGATACCCTTTCTTCTTTCAAAAGGAGCAATCTCTCTATTCTTTGGTTATAGGTTTATTTAGATTATATGTTCGTCTAAACTCTAAAGGTTTTAATTGAAATTTTTCACGAAAAACCTCCGCGAATTTTCCTTGTTTTGTATATCCGGTCATATATGCTATTTCGGAAATCGGAAGTTTTGTTTCTGTCAGAAGTTTTTTAGCATATTCCATTCGCAGGTCACGCAGATAGTCTGAAATATTTTTGCCATAAACGCCGCGAAAATAATTCTTCAAACTGGTTTCACTTACGTTAAGCTGTATTGCAATTTCTTTTATTGGAATATGTTCTTTCAAATCCATGGTCAGTAGCTGCTCTGCTTTTTTTGCTATCTCCACCTGAACTTTTGTATAAAGCGTTTTCTCAGGTGAAATAGTCGTTTTATCTAAGAGAAGATGCAGGAGCTGCAACACAGATATTTTCATGTCAAAGGCGGAAGGCGTATCGTTTAATTGCCATAACCGTTTGAGGACTGACTTCATTTTATCTGAAGAATCCGCTATATAAGTATCTTTCTTATCAAAATATAGCTCTGATAAAAGGTGCAGATCTAAGTTGAATAAGGAAGTCAGCTCTTTGTTGGCATCTGTAAAAAAATCCGGATCGAAGTAAATTGTAATGCCATGATAATATTTCGTCGGAAAGAAAGATTCGTTTTGCGATGTTTGACGGCTAATGCAAAAATCATTCTCTTGTAAGTAGATATATGAATTATCATCCAAGAGTAATTCTATTCTGCCGCCAACACAATAATTAAATTGCAGCGGATGGAATGAAGCATTTTCAGCAATTTCTCCGGGCAAGGAACTGGCGTGTATATCAAAGAAAATCAAATGCATATACGGAAGAATATTGTATAGGCTTGTTTTGCTTATTCCGTCTGATGAATTGATTGTGAATGTGGTGCTATTTGGACCTTTTTCAAATTGAATATTTGATGCTTCTAAAAAGTTTTTTAGCATAGTACTCAGTATATCGCCCATGATTGCATCCTTAAACAGCTTATTTTAGACAATATTATATACCAAACAGGTAAATATGTCAATATAAGATGTTTCAATCCGCGGCTTTTCTCTATATAAATTCATTGCTATATGGGGCTAAAATGATGAATAAGGGATAGAACTTTCTGATTATATTTGGTAAACTATAACGTGGTTAGCAGATGCTAATCAATAAAACTTTAAGGAGTCAAGAATGAGTAACAGATTGCAAGGCAAAGATTTCATCAGTATTGGTATTTATACCGCCATTTATTTCGTAGTGAACTTCATCGTATCGCTATTAGGTTTTATACCTATTTTTATCCCTCTGACGGCGGTATTGGTACCGTTGATCGGCGGCATTCCTATGATGTTATACTTCACAAAAATTAAAAAGTTCGGAATGTTGACTATTACTGGTCTTTTGATTGGTGTTCTTATGCTTTTGACTGGTATGGGATATTGGTGCATCATCACCTGTGTCGTATTTGCTCTAATTACGGAATTTATATTGAAGGGGTCGGGCTATAAGAGTGCAAAAATGGAAATTTTGGCACACGGTGTTTTTTCCATCTGGACCATTGGTGCATTCATTCCCATCATTTTCTTCCGCGATAGTTATTACGCCAACTTGGTCGAACTTGGCAGAGCTGATTACGCCGATGCACTTATGAGCTTTATGCCTGATTGGATCCTGCCCATCTTGATCGTAGGCGCTTTTGTTGCCGGTATTGTAGGCGGCATCATTGGCAGAAAAATATTCAAGAAGCATTTTGAACGCGCGGAGATTATGTAAATGACTTCTGAGTTGCTGGCAAGCAAAAAGAATAATACAGGAATACAGTTTGATCCGCGGACTAAAATGGCGGTTCTGTTCACCCTCGTCATAATCATATTGGGCGGTTCTTTTCAAACTACTCTATATTACACTCCGGCATTGTTGCCTTTGCTTTTTTTCCTTTTTTCAAAAATGTGGAAAAGTGCAGCGATTTATGCCGTAACTTTTCTTGCCTGCCTATGCCTGCAATTCTTCGCTGTACCATATGTTCCTGGAATACCGGGCTATTTATTGATGATAATTGTTTTGTTGCCTCTTTATTTTAGCCCAAGTATTGCCATTGCATATTATTTTGTAGCAACAACAACCGTAAGCGAATTTATTGCTGGAATGGAACGCTTACATATTCCTCGGCAAATTACCATTCCCATGGCTGTGATGTTTCGATTCTTCCCTACTGTAATGGAAGAATGGAAAGCTATTGGGGATGCTATGAAAATGCGAGGCATTCGTTTACGTGGAGGAAAAGCCGGTGCTATTTTAGAGTACCGGTTTGTTCCCATGTTAATGTGCTGCGTTAAAATAGGCGAGGAACTTTCTGCCGCGTCCTTAACAAGAGGATTGGGAGGTCCGGTCAAAAGGACAAATATCTGCAAAATCGGTTTGCATATCCAAGACATTTTATTTCTGTTGATTTGCCTAGCCGGTTTAGTATTTCAAATTATTCTTTGGATAATAGGATAACCAACTTATATGATCGAATGTATTGATGTCAGCTATTCTTATCATGGCAATCAAGAAAAAGCTACTACTTCATGTAAAGGCGGAACATTAAAAAATATCAATTGCAAAATTGAAAATGGCACCTTCGTATTATTATGTGGGGCATCAGGTTGCGGAAAAACAACACTTACAAGATTGTTTAACGGGTTGATACCCCATTATTATGATGGGGAATTGTCAGGACAAGTTTTGTTGGACGGGAAGGAATATAAAAGTCTTTCACTTTTTGATATTTCAGAAAAAGTTGGTTCTGTATTTCAAAATCCGAGAAGTCAATTCTTTAACGTCGATACAACGTCAGAGCTTGCTTTTGGCCCTGAAAATCATGGTTTACCGAAAGATGAAATTCTTAATCGAGTAAAAATAGTTGCCGAGCAGCTAAAATTAACCGATTTGATGGATCGAAGCATCTTCTCTCTTTCAGGCGGAGAAAAACAAAAGATTGCCTGTGGTTCTGCGGCGACCATCGAGCCTGAAATTTTTGTATTTGATGAACCGTCTTCAAATTTAGATGCGTTTGCCATAAGTGATTTACGTAAATTGCTTATTACTCTTAAAGCGCAAAACAAGACGATCATCATTGCGGAGCATCGTCTTTATTACTTATACGACTTAGCGGATCGAGTCCTCTATTTGAAAGATGGGCAAATTGAAGGCGATTTTATAGGTAAAGAATTTGCCGAGTTTTCATCTACTCAGCTTGAAAAGATGGGACTCAGGCCGCTTGTTTTGGATACTCTAAGTCAATTAGACACACAAAAGAGATGTTCCCTTGGCTCACCTTGGGTCGTTGACAACTTTAGATTTACTTATAAAAAAAGCAAAAAAGAAACTTTATTTCTGGATAAAATCGAACTTTTCCCCGGAAAGGTTGTTTCAGTTATAGGACACAACGGGGCTGGTAAAACTACCTTCTCTCGATGTCTTTGTGGTTTGGAAAAACGCTGTAAAGGCAACGTCATACATGATGGTAAAACCTATAATCGCAGACAACGGCTAAAGCTATGTTATATGGTGATGCAGGACGTAAACCATCAATTATTTACTGAAAGCGTCAAGGAAGAGCTTCTCATCAGTATGCCGAAGGAGAACGAACAAACCGTAGATTCTATTCTCACGGAAATGGATTTATCAGAGATGAAAGAAAGCCATCCAATGGGTCTCTCCGGTGGCCAAAAACAGCGTGTAGCTATTGCTTCGGCAATCGCATCGCAACGTCCTATTATTCTCTTCGACGAACCTACAAGCGGACTTGATTTGTTTCATATGAGGCGGGTAGCCGATGCAATCAATAAGCTGGCAGAATCGGGTAAAACGATCCTTGTTGTCACACATGATCCGGAATTTATTTTACGGTGTTGTGATTGCGTTATACATATCGAGGACGGACACCTTAAGGAGCATTATGAACTTCAAGAAGCCGAAGATCGTCAACGATTATTGAGCTTTTTTGAATAAACAAGGGAGGTTATTTTGATGGAAAAACAAAAAAAGCAATCCCCGTTGGGTATATTATGGGGATGGGGCAAAGCTCATCACGGGAAATTCATTTTGAGCATTGTATTGGCAATTTTGGGAGTTGCCTGTCAAATGATCCCGTATTTTTGTGTTATTAACATCATTTCAAAGTTATTCGCCGGCGAAAAGTCTTTCCTGCCTTATTTAGCTGTATGCGGAATAGCTTTGGCAGGATATTTGGGGAAGGTATTGTTCTCAAATTTATCTACTGTTATTTCACATAATGCTGCTTATAAAACATTACGTGACTTACGAGAACGAGTGGTCAATAAATTAACTAAAGTTCCTATGGGAACGATTCTAGACACCCCTTCCGGTTATTACAAGAGCATTATTGTTGACAGAATTGAAAGCATGGAAGTTCCATTTGCCCACCTTCTGCCTGAGATGACTGCTAATATATTGGTCCCGCTTTTTATTATAGTTTACCTGTTTGTTTTAGATTGGCGTATGGCGCTTTTTTCGTTGGTTACTCTTTTCATTGGACTAATCATCATGTCTTTTGGAATGCGTAATTATGCAGAAAAAGGCGCGGGCGCTTTGGCTGCCAGCAAGAAAATGTCTGATGCCGTGGTTGAGTATATTGGCGGTATAGAAGTAGTCAAAACATTCAGTCAGTCGGCGGGCTCTTATAAAAAGTATGCTGACGCAGTACGCGGAAATGCTGACTACTATATTGATTGGATGGCAAGCAGCCAAAAGACGATGTGCTCTTACAATGCGGTGATACCTTCTGTTCTCTTATGTGTTTTGCCTGGAGGGATGGCATTATGGCTAACAGGCAATATCACAACAATGGTTTTCTTGGCAGCTGTCATTTTTTCTTTGGGACTTGTAGGACCTATAATGGAAGCTTTTTCCTTCACAGGCTCGTTATCAATGCTTGGAAAAAACACAGAGGAAATATGTAGCCTATTAAATGCTAATGAGTTAAACCACTCTGAAAATCCCGTAGAACTTAATGACTTGTCAATTCAATTGAATCAGGTAAGTTTTTCGTATGACAATGAACAAGAAGTTTTGCACAACATAGATCTTTCCATTCGTCCTAAAACAATGACAGCTTTGGTGGGTCCGTCCGGTTCCGGAAAATCAACAATAGCAAAACTCATTGCAGGATTTTGGGATGTAACCAGCGGAAACATTTCATTAGGCGGTTACAAATTAACTGATATTCCTTTATTCCAAATTGCCGAGCAGATTTCCTATGTTTCTCAAGATAACTATTTGTTCAATAGAAGTGTTATGGAAAATATACGCATGGGAAATCCGAATGCGACAGACGAAGAAGTTAAAGATGTTGCCATTAGAAGCGGATGTGATAGTTTTATTCGTGGGCTGGATAATGGTTATGAAACCATTGTTGGGAGCAGCGGTTCACAACTTTCCGGCGGCGAAAGGCAACGTATAGCCATTGCCCGAGCTATGCTTAAGAATGCACCTATCGTTATTCTTGATGAAGCTACGGCTTTTATCGATCCTGAAAATGAAGCCATCATACAGAAAGCTATTTCAGCGTTGACTGCGGGAAAAACGTTAATCGTCATTGCTCATCGCCTTTCGACAATCATAGGAGCGGACAATATCGTTGTTGTAAATAACGGTAACATTGAAGCTCAGGGTACACACGACGAACTATTGAAGACTTGTCAATTATATCAGGATATGTGGCGTGCCCATATCGGTTCAAGAGATGAGGCGTAAGGAGGTTTATTTATGCTTGGGACATTAAAGAAAATTTTTGCTTTTGCAGGCAAACGAAAAGGGCTCCTGATCAAATCGTTGGTTTTTTCATTCTTGAATGGCATCTTTGCATCTCTTCAATTTGCCGCCCTTTATTTTATCATTGACGCGCTGGTTTCTAACGATCATAGTCTCACCTCTGTTTGGCTATCGTTAGGAATGATGGTGTTGTCTGTTGCCGGGCGTATTTTTGCTTCATATTTTTCCATGAACGAGCAAACCGTCGTTGGTTATGGCATGGTAGCAGATAAAAGAATATCTATAGGAGATAGGTTGCGCTATATCCCTATGGGATACTTCAACAAAAACAATATCGGGACGATTACAGGTATTGTTACGACCACTTTAGGTGATGTTGAGGGGGCCGCTCCTGTTGCTCTTGTCAATATAATCGGCGGATTTTTCAATTCTATTGTATTGATTCTTTTCCTTTTAATTTTTAATTGGCAGCTTGGGCTTATCGCTTTGTTTGGCGTAGTTTTCTATTTAATCGTAACTGAAATAGCCACAAGAAAATCTACTGCTACAGCAACAAAACGTCAGAATGCTCAGCGCGGATTAGTAGAATCCGTGTTGGAATTTATTCAAGGTATGAGTATTGTAAAGTCGTTCGGCTTTGAAAAAAAGAGTTCCAAGTCGATTACTTCGGCTATTTATAACAGCAATAAGAACAATTTGAATTTGGTTTATTCGCTGGCGCCGTATCTCGCTTTACAACAGTTTGTGATTCGCCTATTTAGCGTAATTCTTTTGGCAATGACGCTCTTTCTCTATACGCAAGGTGTATTTACTATTGTTTTTGGGGTGCTGTTTGTGATTCTATCCTTTACCGTTTTTAACAGCTTAGAAAGCGCGGGAAGTCAAATCACTATGTTGCAAATGTTGGCATCCTCTATCGAAACTGCAAACTCTGTAGATAATACTCCGATTATGGATGAGAATGGAACTTCTATTTCGCCAAAATCTACCGATATTGAGTTTGAAAATGTTGATTTCTCCTACTCTACGCGCAAAATTTTAGACAACGTTAGTTTTTCCATTCCGGAAAAAACGACAACGGCTATTGTTGGGCCCTCTGGTTCTGGGAAAACAACGATGTGTAATTTAATTGCCCGTTTTTGGGATGTAAACGGCGGTAAAATTACAATTGGCGGAATAGATGTTCGTGATTATACGTTGGATAGCCTTATGAAAAATATTTCGATGGTTTTCCAAAACGTTTATCTCTTTGCTGATACAATCGAAAACAATATTAAATTTGGCTGCCCGGACGCAACTCATGAAGATGTAGTTGAAGCAGCAAAAAAAGCTTGTTGTCACGATTTTATCGTTGCCCTTCCCGATGGTTACAACACTATCATTGGTGAAGGAGGCGGAACTCTGTCAGGTGGGGAAAAACAACGCATATCAATTGCTCGCGCTATATTAAAAGATGCGCCTATTATCATCTTAGACGAAGCAACGAGCAGTGTTGATCCAGAAAATGAAGACGAACTGCAAAGAGCCATTGAAGCCTTAACTCACGATAAAACTATTATTATGATAGCTCATCGCTTAAAAACAGTTCGTAATGCAGATCAGATACTTGTACTTAACAATACACATATCGTACAACGCGGTACTCATAACGAATTGATACAACAAAATGGGCTGTATTCTGATTTTGTTAAAGCGAGAAAGGAAGCCATCGGTTGGAAGTTGGCTAAATAATGGAGGTGATTCATGTCTTTGACCTCATCGATGGAAGACTATTTAGAGGCCGTTTTTATCGTTCAAAAGAGATGCGGCACCGTCAGAAGTATTGATGTTGCCGAACAATTGGGATTTACAAAACCTTCCGTCAGTCGTGCTGTTAAAGTGCTTATAAATTCAGGGCACCTTATTAAGCAGGAAGATGGTTGTCTTGTTTTAACAGATAAAGGAAAACTAATAGCCGAACAAATTTATGAGCGGCATTGTTTTTTTACCGATCAACTTATAGCAGCTGGCGTAAATCCGAAAACAGCTGAACAAGACGCCTGCAATATAGAACATTCAATCAGCGCCGACTCATTTCAAAAGCTGAAAGCTGCTGTTGAGAAAAAGGAAGATTTGCATTGATCGTTCCGCGTCTAATATTTTGGGAGAGCATTTAGAGGCAAAAATGAAACTATACGTATCCTGCCCGGTGTGCGGGCGCAGGCTCTGTAAAGCAGACAATGGCTCAGAAATTGAAATCATCTGTCCCCATTGCGGAAAGCTCATTTGCATCCACGTGGGTGCAAATGAGGTCAGAGCGATCCCGTCCGAGCGATATACAAACAAATCAGATTCACAAAAGACCGTTGCAGGGAAATCCCTGCAACGGTCTTCTTTCTAATCGCTATTATTGCTGAAACTACATAATACCTGCGCGGAAATATATCAGCCTACGTTGATGTAAACTATTTACAGAGGTTGATATACTATGTTGAGTTCAAGAGAATTATATGAAAGAGTCGATAAATTGCGCAGGGAAAAAGGAATGTCCGTAAATGAGCTGAGTAGTGCGGCGGGCATCTCTCATTCTACGCTCAATTCGTGGAAACTTCGCGGCACAATGCCGAAACTCGACGTATTGGACGGAATTTGTTATGCGCTCGGCATTCATTTAATGACTTTGCTCTACGACATGGATATAGAGAACATTTCCGCAGATGAAGTCGAACTGCTTGCACTATGGAAGCCGTTGGATAAAACACAAAAGGAAGCCGTACTTACGATGATGAAAGCGATGAACGCAAAAACTGAATAGCTGATAGAGAGTTAAAATCTGCTCGAACAGATATAAGCCTGGCATACGGATCAAACCCCTTTCAGGGGCTATGTACGCATGCCCGGCTTTTTTAATTTTACGCCCCTCGGCGGTGGTTGATTCGCATTGAACGCCGTCGGGGGATTTTTTATTTACATAGGCTTCCGGCGGCAGCCGCCGTCGGGCAATTACATATTACCGCGCACAGGTCCAGACCGATGGCGAGAAATCGTTATCGGGGGAAAACTGAATGGCGCGTATCCGCTATTTCGACGGCACCAAGTACGTCGAGATCGAAGTCACGGAAGAGTTTGCGGCCGAGTACGCCGCAATGGAACACAGGGACAAGCTCGTCGAGCGCAAGGAAACGCGGCGGCATCAGTCGTTGGACAAGTCAATGGAACACGGCTGGGATATGGCGGATCCGTCCGCAGACGTCGATATACAGGCGGAACGCAACGCGGATAAAATCTTGCTCAACGCCGCGCTGTCAAAGCTCACGGACAAACAGCGCGCCATCCTTTTCTTGCATATCGAGAACGGGCAATCTTTCCGTGTCATCGCTGCGGAGTTAGGCTTAAATAAAGACACCGTTCGGGAGCATTATCTTGCGGCAATAAAAAATCTGAAAAAATTTTTGAAAAACACCCCGTCAAAATTCAATTCCCGTGGCGATTAGGTGAAGGGCCTCGGCTCTATCTCATCTATAAGGAGTTTTATTATGGTAACAATGCAGGAAATTCGGGAAGATTTGCGGCAGATCCGCTATTACTACTCGAAGAAAGAGATGTTTGAGAACGCGACAAAATACATTGTCGCAAGTTCGGTCGTCGATAAGGTCAACCGCTACAATGAAGCGGTCAAAGACGCCCCTCCCCGACTGTACGATCTCTATGTATCTCTTTACGTTCAGAACAACACGCAGGCAGCGCTCGCCTATGAATGGGATTATTGCAACGATTATATCAAGCGCCTGAACAAGCAACTCTGCGTGTTTTTCTTCAAAGCCTTTAACGGCGACATGTGAGGTAAAAATCATGAGCGACAAGATCCCCGATTTTATCAAAGACGCGACCAACGTGTACCGCACGAAGGGCTATATCGTCTGTCAGGTCATAGGCATTCAGTACGACTGCAAAGAGAATAACGCCGTGTTCAGTCACGATACCTATTACAGGCGGACGCCGGAACGCGACCAGCAGTATGAGATATTCTTCTGCCATCGCAGGCATATCGACGGCAAGCGCCTGCCGTCCACGATGTACGCAAGAACATACAAAGATTGAGTTTGCAGGCTCCGGATCTCCGGGGCCTGTTTTCTCTTCTTTTCCTGCTCTATGTATCATAAAGTTGTTCCGCTTCTTGCCTTTTTTGGTCAAGTTATGTCACTTGCAGCGTCCTCGCAATCCAGAGCCGTTTGCGCTATACTGACAGCGTACTCGGACGTGAGAGCAAAACCGATCACTTGCGGACTTGCAAGACAGGCGGCCGCCACCGCAATATCGCAGGGAACGGAATGTTTCAGACAACGACGTGCCGGTACAAAAACTGAATATGCTGTGCTATCGGCGTGACGGGCAAATTCTTTTCAGGAGGACAAACATGGCAAGAAAGACGGAGCAGCCCGCGCAGGCAGCTCCCAAAGAAAGCAAGCCCAATAAGTACCGCGACGGAAGATGGACAGTTCCTTCCAAGCGCGCAAAGGGCTACGCGGCAGACCGTAAAGCGAAAGTGCATACCTACGGCCCCAAAGAAGGCAATGAGCTTACCGACTACGAGGCGGGAATGCGCTCCGGGTATCTGCGATGTCAGACAGACCACGCCGGGATGTACAAATACAAAAAGGCACTCTCGGAAGGCAAATCCAAGGAAGAAGCGCGCGAACTGTCGCGCAGACCGTGGAAGAAAAAGTAAATCAGGAGGAATTTCAGATCAAGATGGCAGAAAAGAAATCGCAACCCAATCAGCAGCTCTATGTACAGAAAGAGCCCTTCGAGTACAACGGCAAGACGTACAACCACTACTTCATTCAGGGAGTCGTGCGCGGCAGAGAGGTAAAGATCGACCTTGCCCCACCCAATAAGGATACGGATATGGGCGGCTATACCGTTCTCGACATCGTGTTCGGCGACGCCGACAGAGCCGACCTCATCATCGAGCCGTTCGAGATAACGGACGAAAAGACGAAACAGGTCGTCAGGGCCAACCGTTACATCGTTCGCACGGTGGACGAGGACGGCAAGGTGTACGAATGCACGGTCAAGCCCGCGCGCACGTCGGACAGGTCGCTTCTCAATATGTTGCTCGCGGAATAACGGCGACATAGGCACATTCGGGAGTTGGAGTCTGCAAGGAAAATTGCAGGCTCCATATTCCCCAAACATTATTATTTTTTGGAGGTTAATCAATGAGTTACAACGAACTTTACGAACACAAGCGCTCGGATACGGTCAAGTGGGTGCTTACCCTCATCGCGTTTATCGTGGTAGGCGTGTTGCTCGCAGGGCTTATTGCGGGTTGGTTCGACAAGAAAGAAGAACTCCCCGCGCTCGAAACCGAACAGGCGACAGTCGCGGACGGCGGTATGAGCGTTGCGCCCGTTTCGGCAAACGGCATTCGCCTTATGGCAGCCGAACGTGTTTCGGATGCAGCCGTTTCCCCGCAGGCAGAAACGAGCTATACCATCACGGCGACCATCGAGCCCGCCAGTGCAAGGCAGAATGCGAATTGGTCGCTCGCATGGGCGAACGGCAGTTCCGCTTGGGCTTCCGGCAAGACCGTTACGGATTACGTGACGATCACGCCTACGGAAGAAGGCTCGCTCACGGCAACGCTTGCCTGCGTCAAGCCGTTCTCCGAGCAGGTCATCCTCACCGTCAGCGCTATGGGCAATGCGGATAAGACCGCCACTTGTACGGTGGATTACCGGCAGCGCCTGAACATCAACAGCCTGAAACTCGGCGGAGCAACGCTTTCCACCACGTCCTGCGGCTTCAAAGCACAGGTGGACGAAACGCATACGATGGAGATCGATTACTCCTATTCGGAAGGCACGATCCCGTACCTCGGCACGAGCGAAGATGATTATAACGAATTTATCTGCGCGGGCATCGCTTTCACGGATGAGTTCATGGCGGCGTACAACAGGGCAAACGGTTCCGGGGAAGATCTCACGAAGCGAATGAAGCGCGTAAACGTATCCAGCGAGTATGCGCATACCCGCGAGGTCGAGTTCACGGACGGCGCATATGGAAATACTGTGTTCTATCTTCTGCTTGACGGTTATCTTACGGATGAGGTCATCGCGGCAATGCGCACGGCGATCGGAGAGGTCGGCGAAGAAAACGTGTTTAAGGTCGGCATCTTTAAGACGGATAACGCAATTTCCTCCGTATATGTCGAATGCGATACGTGGTACAAGCTGGGGCTCGATCTGAACACCGTGTACATGGCAACGGAGAGCATCAGCGTCAATCAGAGCGGCGTGGTCTTTTAAGGGGTGAAGCACTATGGCAAAAACGACAGGCAAGCGCAGCGTACTGTGGACAGTTCTCTCCGTCATCGTCGTACTGCTCGTGGTCGTTGCCATCATAGCGCTCGTCGTCCGCTTTACGGGCGACGACAAACCGCCCGGCGGGAACTTTACCGTAAAGGTTGACGACCGGACGCAGGAGAACGGCAGTTCGATCGGACTTATGAACAGCGGCGTGGATTTCACAGTTGAGAACGCTTCCGATTACGAAGTGAAAGTGTATGCCTATTGCACGCCTGAAAACGATTTTGCCCTGACTGTGGGCGAAGAGCCATATACATGGGGCGATTTCGACGGGCGGAACATGACGGCAGGCTTTGACTTCGAGCGCACCGAAACGGGCTTTACCGTAACGCACTACGGGCTGAACGACATCGTTTCCCGCGTGCAGAACGGCATGACCGTAACGAGCGACACCTTCCCCGCCGTTGATATGTTCCGCATGGAGATCGTCGCGGGCGAGGAAACCGCCGAACTGTACTTTTACGTCAACGCCGAGGTCGTCGGTATCACCATCGACTACGACAGCATCATCTTTTAGGAGGGTTAGGCAATGAGCAATGTAAAGAAACAGGTCATTCTCTGTCTTGCGTCGCTCATGCTGGCAGTCCTGACGGTGCTTACGGGGATCTTCCCCGTAGGCACTGTCCGCTGCCATGCGGCGGCTGCGGAGAGTTCGGAAAACAACTTCGACCATACGTCCGTCAACGCCGATCTTGCCGATATGGACTTGACGGAGTTTGTGTACAATACGGCGGGCAGCATACAGTTCGTGACCTTAGCGGAATATTGCTACTCTGCAAACGCCCTGAACTTCGGTAACTATGCGCTGTATATCTATATCTACAACCCCGCGCGCATCCCGATCTCGGAGCGGCAGGATGCCAACTCGGTGGAGATGGCGGTCGGCTACGACGAGGAAGGAAACCCGAACGACTACGCGAACATCCCCTTGAAGTTGTGTGGCATTTCCACGGGCGAGCTTTCAAAGCTCATCTATAAATTCCGCGTGATGGACGGCGGGACGCTTTTGCGCAATGCGCGCACGCAGGAAACGGACAACGGCTACCGCCGCTACGACATTGCGGGCGTACAGCTCTGGGAAACCGGCAAAGACAACGCCGTGGACTACGGCGTAGGCGGAACGTACAAGTTCACCGGCTACGCGAAGGGCTACGGCACGGACGGGAACGCGGAAAGCAACCTCCTCTGCACAGTGGAAGAATTGGAGACCGTCGAATTGGACGTCAAACACACCTTCTACCGCACGCAGACGTCAAGTAAAGGTGCGCATTACCAGAACCAGCTCGATACGGTGTACTTTGCCGTGCCCAAACGCTTCTTCGATACATACGGCACATTGCAGCGCATCAAAGCCGAATGGT